>Ga0114940_10000098_pt1 | contig 54429 bp, 44 predicted proteins | sample ColdCreekSource_FD_87195 | JGI IMG/M metagenome (GOLD analysis project Ga0114940, IMG submission 87195) | Groundwater microbial communities from Cold Creek, Nevada to study Microbial Dark Matter (Phase II) - Cold Creek Source | ecosystem: Environmental > Aquatic > Deep subsurface > Groundwater ...
AGTCTTTTTAGCAGCGAGAATCCAATTAAGGGATTTAAAATTAGAGTCTTCAATCATCGCATTTTCGGGTAAATCTAGCTGCTTCACAGCATCCCTGTTGATTAATAAATAAACAGCCGAATTTTTACGCCAATGATCTTTTAATTGGGAGAGTTTTTGGGAAACGACTTGGCGATCGCTATAAAAATTGAGAGTAGGACGATTTGCCATAGAAGTATAAATAATTGCATTTTTTGGTACGTATTTTTGAATCAAAGCAGCAATCGGTTTAACTGGTTCTACTGTTTTCAATTCCCAGATCCAGTGAGGAGAAATAACAAACAAGAAAAGTGACACATAAAGACCCCAAAACAATAAAGGTATAAATTGTCGCTCTTGTTGTGAAATAGCAACTGCCGTCGCGCCAAAAGTTATGGATAACGAACCAAAAATAAACGGCAAATAAAAATCTATATAGTTACTTAAGCCCCAATGCAATCCTGTAAAGCCAGCTAATACAGCCATTAAACCAAAACCAATAATCCAAATACGGGGATATTTAACCGAGCTAGGTAAATTGCGAATTAAGTCCAACTCTGCTCCTGCTGCTAATGCTAGGGCAGGATAAATAGGCAAAACATACGGCGAATACTCGTAATGGATCAGCAACAAGACCATCGCCAAATAAAAACCACTCCAAAGCACCAGCAGCTTACCCCAGCCCCAGTGAAAATTTCTCCTTGCCAATTTCAAGCCGCTAATCATCACCATGAACCAAGGCAAAAAATACTGTAGCCCAAGTAATAAATAATACCAAACAGATTGCTTTGAGCCTGATCCCGTTAGAGGAGTTTGTCCGATGAACAAACGAATAAATTCTGTAGTAGTTTTTAGTTCATGATAATGAAACCACTGAGCAGCAGACCAGGCAACCCAAGGAGCAACCCCCAAACTAATACCTACCCATAGATAAGCAGAGCTAATTAAACGAGGAGTGTCGCAAAATAAAAATACGAGAGAAATTGCTAATATCTCTAGACTGATAATTCCTTTGGTCAAACCAAGAAGTCCGAAGCTAATTCCTGCAACTAACCCCCATCTTAAGTCGCGACGCGATCGCAAAATTGCCAAAATTGCTAAAATTTCAAAACAAAGTAGTGGCCCATCTAACATTGCCAGACGACCCAAACGAACTACAGGTAGGCAAGTTAAGTAGATTAGAGCTGAAAATAAAGCAGGAAAGCGAGCAACAAAAATTTCGCGACCAACTTGATAGACTAGCAATACAGAAATCGCGGTGAGTATAGCCCCAGGCAAACGAGTGGTTAATTCACTAATACCACCAATATAATATGCGATCGCAATTAGATTATGTACCAAGGGAGGTTGTTCTAAATAGGGTTTGCCCCCCAAAGTCGGAAAAATCCAGCTTGAAGACGTTCCTTGATCTTGATAAATTTCTTTCGCGACTTGTGCCACTATCCCTTCATTCCAATCTATTAAGGGTAGATCGCCTAAATTAACCAAGAATAAAATCAATGCCGCTAAGAACAGACCATTAACGCAGAAGCATTCTAGCCAAACTTCACCTTGGCGCAGTTTATTAGGAGAGCGTCTCCACATAGATGTAGGATGAGATGACATAGTAGACCAATTAAAATCGCTTAAATAATTTTTGTTTTTAATAAGTTGATCAGAAATAGATATGCACTAACAATTTTTATCTTGCAGTATCAAGACTTGATTGAGCCTCCCTGCAAGCAAGGAATTTGTCTTCATAAGTCTATCTCTTTATGCTTAGACAAATGCTATTTTAATTAGATATTTCTGAAATCTATTAATGCTAAGTATTCAATATCAGGGAACTTTTAGTTAAAAAGCCTCCTCCGTCAAACTTGTTTTGCGGATTCTTTTTGTCGTGAACTTTCATTTTTGACTGGGGTGTTAAAATACCTGAGCATGAACAAAATTAAAAACCAGGGTGTTTACTGTACTTGATCTACTTGAGAACCGCTATAAATCTGTTTCTCACTGACAACCTGCATCGAACGCTCATATTTTAATCAGCTTATGGAAGGATCTTTTGAAATCACCCTACAAATAGTTATTGCCGTTCTTGCAGGTATCAGCGCACAAGTAGTAGCAGAATATTTTCAAGTACCGAGCATCGTTTTACTGTTGCTGTTTGGAATTTTATTAGGTGCTGACTGCTTCAATATACTCCATCCTCACCAGCTTGGAGTAGGGTTAGAAGTATTGGTCGCTCTTTCGGTTGCGATTATTCTTTTTGAAGGCGGTTTAAATTTAGAACTACGAGAATTAGGTAAAGTTTCAGGAAGCCTGCGCAATTTAGTCACCATTGGTACTTTAATTACGCTAATTGGCGGCGGAATGGCTGCTCATTGGTTAGCAGAGTTTCCTTGGTCAATTGCCTTTCTATATGCCTCTTTGGTGGTGGTAACAGGCCCAACCGTGATCAGCCCTTTACTCAAGCAAGTGAGAGTAGATCGACAAGTAGCAACCCTTTTAGAAGGAGAGGGAGTATTAATTGACCCCGTCGGTGCAATTTTGGCGGTGGTGGTACTCAATACTATTTTAAACACCAGTGCTGCTCCGATTGAAATTCTCAGTGGATTAGTGTTGCGTTTAGGAACTGGTGCAGTTGTTGGTGGTGTTGGCGGGTGGTTGCTCGGTTTATTGCTGAAAAAAGCCAATCATCTCTCTGAGGAACTCAAAAATCTGGTAGTCTTAGCCGCAGTATGGGGATTATTTGTGCTTGCTCAAAGCTTGCGCAGTGAGTCGGGACTGATGGCAATGGTAATAGCAGGTATTATGCTCAAAGCTTCTTCAATCCCAGAAGAGAGACTGTTAAAAAGATTCAAAGGTCAACTTACAGTCCTCAGTGTTTCAGTTTTATTTATTTTGTTGGCGGCTGATCTTTCTATAGATAGTGTTTTCGCTCTTGGTTGGGGAAGCGTCTTAACGGTCATAGTTTTGATGGTCGTGGTACGCCCCATCAGCATCGTAGCTTGCACTTGGAATAGTGATATGAGCTGGCAACAAAAAGTTTTTTTGGCTTGGATTGCCCCCAAGGGAATTGTTTCAGCTTCCATAGCCTCTCTGTTTGCCATTCTGTTGACTGAAAAAGGGATCAATGGTGGTGATGCAATTAAAGCTTTAGTATTTCTAACTATTTTAATGACCGTCTTTTTTCAAGGTTTGACTGCGCGTTGGGTAGCTAGTTGGTTAGGAATTACTTCTAGCGATGCTAAAGGCGCGGTGATTATTGGTTGTAATTCTCTGGGTCGTTTTCTGGGTCGTCTTTTTGAGCAATTGGGAGAGTCTGTTGTGATGATTGATACTGATTCTGAAGCCTGCAAAAAAGCAGAAGCCGATAATTTGTCTGTATTTCAAAGTAGCGGTTTAGACCCCGAAGTTTTGACCGAAGCGGGAATTGAATCAATGGGTACTTTTATTGCCCTGACCAACAATGGAGAGGTTAATTTAGTATTAGCTCAACGAGCCGTAGAAGAGTTTCAGCCCCCCAGGGTACTAGCGGTATTTCCTCAAAACAGCTCAACTGATAGCAGCAGTAAAACCAAGGTAAACCAAGCATTGATACCTCAATTACAAATTAAAACTTGGAATAGTTATATTGATGATGGACAAATAAAATTAGGTATTACAGTCCTAAAAGAGTCTGACTTTTCTTTCCAGCAAGCTCATTTACAAGCGTTTATTCGTTCCGGAGAAATGCTACCTTTGCTGGTTAAACGTCAAGATAGTTTACAGGTGGCAAGAGCAGGAGAGGATTGGGAAGTAGGAGACGAAATTTATTATTTACTGCATGACCCTAGACCAAAACTTTTAAAACGTCTTTCGGGAGGGAATCAGTCTTCTCGTCTACTTTTAGAAAAGCTACCAGCAGTAGAAGAAATCCCTCTGGCTGCACCCAGATCTAAATTATCAACCGAGCCAGTCAAAGAAGTTATTTAGTCATTTTTCACGTTGATTTTGGCGGAGTTACTTAGTCCCAATATTATAGAAATAGATTTTTTGCAGAATTACACTTAATTGATCGCACTATCATATTAGACAAAGGCAATTTAGTAGTGGGTCTAAAATCATGGATGTAAAATTAATAATGCTCGTTTTTACGGGAATATTTACGGTTTCTTGTTTATTTTTTGGCACGAAGGGCGGCTATTATGATACTGATAAATATGATGGCAATGGCTCGGCACACTAGACCTGTTGCATAAGTCTCCAAAACCGTGGCTGTGAAAAGTCAAAAGTCAAAAGTCAAAAGTTTTAAAGAGGCGGACAGTTTCCTGCGACGGCATTGCCCCCTTGTGGGGGAAACCCTCGGCGCGTTTTGTGTATGAAGATTCACACACGCGAGGTGCTTCAACGGGGGGAACCCCACGCGAGGTGCTTCAAGTCGGCGAAGCCGCCCAACGCAATCGCTCCGCAACGCACTCGCTCACAAAAGCCGCCGATGTCTTCAGAACTGTCCTGGGTTTCTGTCAGAAGAATAACCATGCTAGCCATAAATATCCGATCGCGTTTTACTGTAAGCTAAGAGATAATAAAATCCCTTAATCTTTGTCAAGTAGCTGTTAAATTATTCCAGCGTGCGATCGCATTTAACTCTATTTCTCTAATAACTTGAGGTTTGAAACAGCGGCACTAGATAAATGCCTGTTAGTTGTCAAAGTATCAGTTGAAAGGAGTCAATTTTATGAACAAAAGTCAGGGAAAAAGTGTCTATACTTCCCTGCCTTTGTCTTGCTTTGTTTACGGAGCAGGTCATGAAGACGAAGGTATCTGTCTGCTGCTGTATATCGGGGACTACCGCATACTTCTTGATTGTGGAATAAAAGATTTGCAGGCTCTCTTGGCTCAAGGCGATCCCCCTGCTGATTTGGTTTTTTGTTCCCATGCCCATGATGATCACTGTCGCGGTTTACTTGAACTACATCAGGCTTTTCCTGAGTTGCCTATTTATACCAGTGACGTAACGGCTAAATTGCTACCTTTTTACTGGCAAGAGTTGAACAGCCAAGAATTAAATTGGTGTCAAGTATTAGAATGGCGATCGCCTGTTAAGATTGGTAGTGATTTAGAAATCGAATTATTCCCTGCGGGGCATTTGCCAGGCGCAGCCTCAATTGTCATAACCTATACAACACCAGAGCGTAATTACAAGGTAGTATATACAGGTGATTTTTCGGTTTCTAACTTTCAGTTGGTAGAAGGATTATCAATTGAGAATTTACGAGGATTAGCTCCCGACGTGCTAATCCTCGAAGGTAGCTATGGGACAATTCGTCATCCCCACCGCCGCCAACAGGAAAAGCAGTTGATGGAGAGAATCAACCAAGCTTTGATTGCAGGACGAAATATCCTGCTACCTGTTTTTCCTATTGGCTTAGGACAAGAAATTCTGAAACTGCTGCGCTCTCATCATCAGTTTACAGGTCGCGATCTCGATATTTGGGTAGATGAATCGGTTGCTGTGGCTTGCGATATTTATTTGGAATTATTGCCTCAGTTTCCTTTATCAGTACAAAACTTTGCTAAACATCAACCTTTGTTTTGGGATGAAAGAATTTGCCCGCGTATGCAGAGGCTCAAGAGTTTGGATAGCATAAGCCAAATAAGCCAAAGCGAACATCCCTATATTATCTTAATAGACTATCAAACTAATTTTTGGCAATATTTGGCGGCAAAAAATGAGCAATGGCTAATTCTACTTCCTGAACATCCCCAAGAGTATCTTCAGCCAAATTCGCCTCAATTAGCCCCTTTGCAAAATCTAGCTCATGTCACCATCGAAACTTACTTGCTGGCAGAACATAGTGATGGTCGCAATACAACTCAGTTGATTCACAACTTACGACCGCAGCACGTCATTTTAGCTCATGGCCCTTTAGATTACTTATTGGAACTAGCTAGTTTAGAAGAGCTACGTAACCGTTATCAAATTCATTCTCCCGCTCAGGGAATTTTGGTTGAATTGCCCATTGGGGATCGCTTTGTGCAACCAATGACACCCCAACCTATTCACTATGAAGGAGAACTGAACGAAGTCGGTTCTGCGATCGCAATTACTCTTCCTGATACCATCACTAACGACTCACGCTGGAACAATATTGCTGACACTGGAATTATTGAGGCTCGTTGGCAAGGAAACGAATTAGTGGTTCGGGGGGTATCTCAGAGAGAATTGTTAAATTCCCGCAGCGAGGCTCGAATATCCTCAGATTTGGACTGTTGTAGTCGCTGTCGCTATTATAATGGTCAGCGTTGTTGGAATAGGGCTTCACCTCTTTGCGGGTTTAAAGTAATTCCCGAAGGTTACTGTCCAGTTTTTGAAGCAATGGATGAAACTTCTTTGTAGCCTTTTTTATTCTAAGGGATGCTTATTCTTGATTGGTTTCTGGAGAGTGGGGGCGAATTTTTTCGGCTTCAGGACAATCATCAGAAACATTGATTTCCGTATTAATTCTGGAGACAGAAGCAAGTTTTTGCGTCACAGCACCAATGCTTTCTAGACGCACCATTTCCTCCCAAGAACTAAGTTCGTCATCTTCTTCGGTTTCATAGCGAATAGTTACAATATCTCCTTCAAAATCAACAATATGACCACTTTCGATCCATCGTTGTTGATCCCGCAAAAAAATACAAACTTCACGACCATCTTGACAGAGTTGATAAATCTTGCGGTGTAGCATGGGCTTCTCCTATGCGAATAACTCCTGTGGGACTATATATAGTTGATTTTAACTTTTTGACTGTATCTATTGTTACTATATTCACAATTTCGATACAATGACACAAGTACTAGGTTTAGCCCTAGAGACTTAAGATTGATTGAATCAACAAATAACAATAATCTTTTGTTGAAAAAAGCATATCCTACTGATGTAAAGATATGGTCAAACCGTCTTGCATTGGCAGCTAATTATTAGCTGGATTAGGTAGACCTTCAAGATAACGCAGAAATTCTAACAGTTGATCGTCGGTAAGATGGAGACGACTGCGTTTTCCATAGCGACTTTTGAGAAAATCGCGCCCATCATCTTTGGTCCAACCCAATCTTTTTATTTCAATATCGGTTTGTTGTTTAATCTTATTAAAATCAATGTCTACTGGATCGATAGTAGCAGGAAAACTATTTACATTAGCTGAAAATATTTCGTTTTGGCGATCGCCATTATCTTCACTAGAATCAAAATCTGTTGTTTCAGCCTGGAAAGTTTCAGCCAATAAACTACTAGACTCCTGAACGGGAAGGACTTCCGAACTGATGCTCAACTGAGTTGGCAAATTTTCTGAGGGAAATGATTCAGCGGGTGAGGTAAAAGGACTTACTGTCTGGGAAAATGTGTGTGGCTGACTGACTTTTTCAGCTTGATGTTCAGAAAACTTAACCACCTTGGAGTTGCTATTAGGTTCTTGCGTCTGGTTAGAAACTGGCAAAACTTGATTATAGGCAGGTTGATGATTGTCTAAAACCAAAGCTGAGATCGCTCTTTCCCTAGCAGAATCTTCGGCTGTTTCTAAGCGATCTGCCGCCGCTAAACCAGTAGCCAAAATCACCTCGTCAACTTTGATTGAAACCTTCACCAAATAAAGCCCTCGGTCGATATCAATTAATTCACTGATTAAACTTCCTTGAGGATAATAACTGCGAAATTTAGCTAACATAATTTCTCCGAATGTCTTCGAGTTGATTTTACTTTAGTTGCTAGTATTAATTTACTATCAATTGCTGATTGAAAAAAGAAATTTGCCAATCAGCATCGAGAATTTAAAATAGATAGAGAATTGGCTATAAACTAACTCGTTATCTTGGTGATTAACATCCACAACAAAATTATTTCTTTAATTTTGTTCATGAGGAAACACCCTTCTCGGTTTCATCAGCACTTTACAGAGTTAAGTATCTGTTGTGTCTCTAGCGATAACTTCCAGGGAATACCGATTTCAGAAAAACAGGTGTTTTCCTTTTCAGAAAAGCCCTGGCTGTGAGTAAACTAGAACGCTTTATGCTAATCCAAGTGCGAGTTGGCATAGTTATCTTTGCTTCTCTAATAGTTACTAAATTCAAATTGGAAAGGATTGTTTTTAGATGGAATTTTCAATCGCTACATTATTAGCTCAGTTCGTAGATGACAAATTAGTCGCAGGTAAAAATCTCGAAAAAAAACTAGGTTGTGAAGATGAAATCAGCATCCAGAAATTACAAATTACTCTAGATGCTCTGGAAAAAATTGGCGTTTTAGTCAAAGAAAGAGGTAAATATCGTCGAATTTATGAAGATAATGTGGTCGAAGCTAAATTGAGATGTTCTAGTAAAGGATTTTGCTTTGCCATTCAAGATGAAGAAAATGCTGATGATATTTACGTTAGAGAAAGTCATCTGAGTAACGCTTGGAACGGCGATCGCGTTTTTGTTAAAATCATCAAAGAAGGCAGCCGCCGTCGTTCTCCTGAAGGGGAAGTACAGCTCATTTTGGAACGTTCCAATCCTTCACTGCTGGCTACAGTTACTTCAAAAGAAGACCATTATCGAGCAATTCCTTTAGATGATCGGCTTTTATTTGAACTTGATCTTGCCCAAAATGGCAAAGACTTGAGTGCCGCTTTAGAACATTTGGTTCATGTTTCAGTGTTGCGCTATCCTTTAGGACAGCATCCTCCTTTGGGTCAAGTAACTAAAATTTTGGGTAGTGACGCGGAAGAAGCCGCTGATATTGATATCGTCTCTTGTAAACACGATTTACCCCAAGACTTTTCCGAAAAAGCGATCGCGGCAACTGCCAAATTACCCAGCTCTCGAATTCCTGCCGCTGAAATAAAAAGCCGCCAAGACTTACGGGATAAGTTGACTTTGGCGATCGAATCGGAGTCAAATTTAGATCATAGTTCTTGGAGCGAAAACGCTTTTACCCTAGAAAAAACCAAGGATGGCAACTGGCAATTAGGAATACATATTACAGATGTAGCTTATTATATTGAGCAAGATGAAATTCTGGATAGAGTTGCTAGAAAACGCGGTACAGCGGTAAATTTACGGAAAAAAGTTTTACCTCTATTTCCTGAAAAAGTCACCAAGTTGTGTTCTTTAGTCCCAGGAAAAAACCGTTTAACAATTTCAGTAACTATAACTATCGATAGTCAAGGCAATATAGTCGAATATGCGATCGCGCCGACGGTTATTTCTGTAGATCATCAGCTTACTTATCAACAAGCCCAGGCACTATTAAGTGAAGAAAATAAAACTGCCAAAAACCTAGCTCCAGTTGTCTCAGTACTCCAAGATTTGTTTTTTACCCTCAGTCCTTTGGTTAAAGCGCAACGTCTACAAAGAGGCGGTTTAGAACTGACTACACCTGAAATTCATAGTTTGTATAAAGATGAAGGTCGCGTGGGGGCAATTTTAAATGTTTCTACTTTGCCCGTTCACTCGATGCTGACCGAGTTGACTATCTTAGCTGGTAAAGTCGTTGCCGAGCATTTACAAGCTTTGGATATACCAGGCATTTACTGTACTCAACCAGAACCAGATGTTGAAGAACTAGAAGACTTACTCAAGCTGGGTAGTAATCTAGGTTTGCAATTAAATTTAAATGCTGAAGGGGGTGTAACTCCTCAAGATTATCAACGGCTGACCGAACAATTTGCTACGTCGTCGGCTGTAATGGTACTCAATTACTTATTACAAAGTACTTTTAAACCTGTAAGATATCTAACTCAACCTGGAAAACACTTTGGTTTAGCTTATGAGGACGGCTATACTCACTGCATTTCGCCTGGGCAAAGATATATTGATTTGATCATTCAGCGGGTTTTAAAAGCGGTATTTGAACATGGACGCGATCGCCGTCACAGTAGGGCTAAAACTGGCGTGGATTTAGGCAGCAGCAGTTGTCAGGGACAAATTAACTGGAAGGTTCTACCACCAAATATTCAGGAGCAAATCGAAACTGATATTCAAACTATGTTGCCTTTCTTAAATGATCGCGAGAAACTAGCAGAAGATGCGGAAAAAGATCTTGCAGGCTTGAAGAAAGCCGAGCAAATGAAAGAACGGACAGGGAAAATCTTTGAAGGTTTGATCACAGGGGTACAATCCTATGGTTTCTTTGTCGAAATTGAAGATTTATTAGTAGAAGGTCTAGTTCACGTTAGTTCTCTCAAAGATGACTGGTATGAATATCGTTCCCGTAATAGCTGTTTAGTCGGTAGAAAAAATCGCACTGCTTATCGTTTGGGCGATCGCGTGGAAGTAGAAGTTAAAAGTGTTGACTACTACCGTCAACAAATTGATTTAGTTACGGTCGGTGGTGGTAGCGAAGCCCGCAATGCTGATTGGGAAGAAGAATGATTATGAAAGCTGTTAGCTGTTAGCTGTTAGCTGTTAGCTGTTAGCTGTTAGCTATTTAATCTCCGTTGCCATCGTCCTTACAGTCATAGCTTTTATCATGATTGTAGGGACGAAAGGCGGTTACCTAAAAAATTTAATTAAGGAGCAAGATTTTGAAAGATCAAATAATAGAAGAGATAATCGATCTGGCTAATCAGCGGGGTATTGAGGCAGAAGTTTATTATGCTTCTAGTCAAGATACGCCGATTGAGTTTGCTAACAACCGTTTAAAATCTTTAGAAACTAAAGCCTCCGAAGGCGTTGCTCTGCGAGTTATTGCTGATAATAAATTGGGATTTGCCAGTTCAACAGATTTAACCCGTTTGTCAGATTTAGTCGATGCAGCGATCGCAACTGCTGAGATTGGCGATCCGATTGAATTTGGTTTTACTCAAAATGTAAATTCCGTTACGCCTCCCAGCAATTATCAGCCTCCTAGCACTGAGACATTAGTGGAAGTAGGAGAAAATCTGATTGAGAAAGTTCATCAATATAATCCCGAAATCTTAGTAGATGTAAGCTTTCATAGCGGTTCTAGTCAAGCTAAATTAGCGACTACAACCAATGTTTACACTGAACAACATAGTCAGACGCTCAGTGCCGTGTTGTCGGGCAATTTGGTCAGAGGAGAAGACTTTTTACAGGCTTATACTTATGAAGTAACTTGCGATCGCGCCCCTGATTACGACCAGATTTTACAAAAATTAATTAAAAAGTATCAAAATGCTCAAGAATCGGCGGCAATTCAAAGCGGTTCTTTTCCCGTATTATTTACTCCCAGTGCGGCAGCTAGTACTATCGGCAGTTTATTTCGCACGCTTTTTTCTGGTCAAAGCGTAGTGCAAAAATCTTCTCCTTTAACTGAAAAACTAGGCGAAAAAGTTTTTAGCGAGGGTTTAACCGTCTTTGAAGACCCTAGTATTGGTGTAAATGCTTGTGCTGTTGATGACGAAGGAATGCCTACCACCAGGAAAGTTTTAATCGACAAAGGCGTAATTAGCCAGTTTTATTGGGATAGACGTTGGGCAGCGCGTCACGGGATAGAATCCAGTGGCAATGGTTTTCGTGGTGGTTTATCTCGTCCCAATCCCAGTTTAGTTAATATTTGTATGTCTCCTGGAAGCACGAGCGTAGAAGATTTGATTGCGGGAATCGAAGAAGGCGTTATCGTCGATCAAGTTCTCGGTGCGGGACAATCTAATCAATTAGCTGGAGAATTTTCAGTCAATATAGATTTAGGTTACAAAATTGAAAAGGGCAAAATTGTAGGAAGAGTTAAAAATACAATGGTGGCAGGCAATATTTTTGAAGCCTTCAATAATTTAGTAGCTTTTAGCGATCGCCCTGAATGGGTTGGTAGTAGTGCCTATGTACCTCACATTCTTTTTTCTCAATTAGGTGTCGCCGCGAGACAGTAACCAATGACTAATAACCAATAACTACCAATAACCAATGAAAAGAAAAAATCCTGTTGCATTTTTGTTGCCTGTTATTTTATGTCTGGTAGCTTTACTGACTGGTTGTGTTCGTTATGATGTGGGAGTCAACTTTAATACTCCCCAAAGCGGCACAATCGTTCAACATATCAAAATCGGTGAACAATTAACCAGCCTTTCCCCATCAGACGCTAAAAAATGGTTAAATAGTGTTGAAGAGCGATCGCGAAAACTCAAAGGAAACGTTAAAAAACTTAATCCTCAAGAAATTATAGTCACCATTCCTTTTCATAACGGTAAAGAACTAGCTGACAAATTCAATCAGTTTTTTCATACTGCTGTTCCCGATGTTTCTGCCATACCGAAAGAGGAAATTGATTTAGTTAAATTGGATTCTCGGATATCTTTGCAGCAAAGTAATTTGTTCTTTGTAGAGCGAAATAAACTAGACTTGACTATCGATTTACGAGCTTTAGGAATTCTGTCTAATCAAGAAAAAATTATTGTTAGCCCTGATTCTCTAATTGATCTAGAATTTCAGTTGAATACTCCTTGGATTGCCAACAGCGTATCAGAACGAGAAAATCTTGAGCCTACTGTCAATGTTGGCAATGGTTTAGTCTGGGAAATTCAACCAGGTCAAATAAACCACATCCAAGCCGTATTTTGGCTACCGAGTCCTTTAGGTATTGGTGCGGGGGCAATTGTCCTATTGATGATTACTGGTTTCTTGCTTAAATATCGCCGTTTTCCTGGAATTGCCTAATTAATAGATCCCAACTCCGATTAGATAACCCCGTTTACCGTAGGGGCGAATGGTTATTCGCCCCTACAGGATTTATGTGTCTTAACCTTAGAAGCGGTTGTTACGGCGACCACCACCGAAAGAACTTCTGTCTTCACGAGGTCTAGCTTTGTTAACTTTGAGACTACGATCCATCCATTCTGCTCCATCTAGAGCTTCAATGGCTTTATCTTCGTCTGCTTCAGATTCCATTTCGACGAAAGCAAAACCACGAACGCGTCCAGTTTCACGGTCAGTAGGAATATGAACTCGTTTAACAGTTCCATACTCAGCGAAGACTTCGTTTAAGTCTTCTTGGTTAACTTCGTAAGACAGATTGCCTACATAAATTGACATAAATTGATTGTCTCCTCAATTTGTGATGGGTTTAGAGAGAGATTTTAGAAAGAAGCCTATCAATACTCTACGGAAAAAACCTTGGGATACTGAATACAAACTTAATCGTTAATCTTTTGATTCTCACTGAGAATTTTAGCACTTTTGCCGTCAATGAATACAAACCACCTAGTGACTTTAAGTTAACTTCTAATAACTAATCTTAATTTAAGATTAGTTATTAGAAGTGTAAAGATTATGAGAACTAAGTTAAATTAAGGCTTTTCAAACTGAATAAATTGTGTGTCAAAGTAACCTATAGATATTTATATATAATAACTCTTGATTGATTGTATTCTTGATCTAGAGTCGTGCCAGAAGAACAGTTACAAACTACTGATTTAACAGGGGAACCTATTGAGCATACACATCTGCTCTCTAGCGAAGGAGCAGGATGGAATAATCTCAACTTGGTTTATGAATTAGAGCCTGCGGGGGAAATGCCTGAAGTAGTTTCTCCTAGCCATATGTTAGTTATTTCTTTAGGAGAGTTTCACGGGAATTTTAAAGCAAATGGAACTTGGCAACAGGAAAACTATGCTACGGGTGATATTGCCATTTTTCCTGCTCACGAACTTATTCCAACAGTAAGAATCGATCGCGAAGTTCCTTTAATTGAATTATTTATTACGCCTGAAACTTTAACTAATGCTGCTGTTGAAACATTAGGAACAAACATTAAATTAATACCGCAGTTTAAAATACGTGATCCTCTAATTCATCAGATGGGATTAGCGTTAAAAACAGAATTAGAAACTGGTGGGGTGGACAGCAGACTTTATGCCGAGTCGATGACAACAGCGCTTTCAATACATTTGTTGCGTCGATATGCTTCTTGCAAGCCAATAATTAAAGACTACCAAGAAGGGTTGCCAAACTATAAATTAAAGAAAATAATTGATTATATTCATGGACATTTAGAGCAAAATTTGACATTAGCAAAACTAGCTAGCTTGATACATATTAGTCCTCATTATTTTGCTAGTTTGTTTAAACAATCTACAGGTTTAGCCCCACATCAATACATAACAAAATGTCGCCTTGAAAAAGCTAAAACTTTGCTTCGCCAACCAGATTTATCCATTATTACTATTTGTCAGGAAGTCGGTTTTCAGAGTCAGAGTCACTTTACTAGAGTTTTTCGCCAGCATTTCACAATTACGCCAAAAGCTTACCGAGATTTACTGTAATTAATCGGAAGATTAGAACATTTTTCGGAACAATAGGCAAGACAGCAATAAAAAAGATATCTAAACTTGTTAACTAATCACTTACCAACAATATTACTATGTCTAGAAAACACACCTTTTTTGTTCACATGAATGCAACCAAAGAATGGTTATCGTTAACTAGAAAAGAAAGAAATTTATTTTTAGAAAAAGATTTTCAACCTCTCTTAGATAAATATCCCAGTATCCAAGTGCGTCTCTATGATGCAGAAGCTTTCAGTACTAGCTGTAGCGACATCGCCGTTTTTGAAACCGAAGTAATCCAAGATTACTATTTTCTGATTGATGCCATGCGCGATTCTAAAATTTTCACTGTTCCCTATTTCATTTTTGTTGATATTATTCCCGCGATTGAAAATGGTTTTGTTGAATACGATCGCCATCTTGCTGAAGCCAGTTGAAGCTAAATAAAAATTATCTAATTTTATCAATTTGGGCAAGTAATACTAATTGGAAAAAGTAATGAGAGAGACAGGTAAGCTGTTAATCATTTGTAATCTTTATCCCCTCACTTGTCCTAAGTTTCTTGATATTTTCAATAAATGGTATAGCAATTCTCAAATACTCAAATACTTGAGGTACACCTTGCCCGAAATAAGGAACTTTATATTAAAAGCTAATAGCTGATAGCATAAGAAACATAATTCTAGACTGTACCTCATTAAAGTGAGAACCGCTACATAACGTTGGTTCAAACAAAACAGATTAATTTGTTGGAGATAAACTATTATGCTGCAAACTATTTATCTTACGCTTTGCATACTCGGATTCGTTCTACCTTATTCCCAATTTGTTCCTTTCCTTGCTGAACATGGCTTAGATTTTAAATTATTTTTTGAACAACTATTTACTAATAGAATATCTAGTTTCTTCGCGATGGATATACTAGTTTCTTCTATAGCATTTTGGATATTTGTATTTTATGAAGGTACGCGATCGCAAATGAAATTGCTCTGGGTTTATGTTGTGAGTAATCTCATAATTGGTCTTTCTTTCGCATTACCTTTATTTCTCCTAATCCGTCAACGTCATCTAGAATTAGTAATTGTCAAAGAAACAAAATGAAAGCAATTTATCGTATTAAAGGATGGAATATTGTCGGTTGGTCAACTATAGCTATTGCTGTAATTTTTGCGCTAATTTTAATCGTTCATGGTATTAATGAACAGAGTATGCGGATGGCAATTAGATTAACTGCCCGTACTTCTTGTGTTTTATTTTTACTAGCTTTTTGTGCCTCTTCCCTACGTCGGTTTAAATCGAATCCGCTTACTCAGTGGCTGTTACGCAACCGTCGTTATTTAGGCGTTTCGATGGCAGTGTCTCATGGTTTTCATGCGATCGCAATTATTGGTGTTGCCATGCTATCTACGGGAGAAATTACCGCAGATAATCATGGCGGAAACCTTGGTTATTTATTCATTATTGCCATGACTATTACCTCTTTTCGTCGCCCTGCATCTCTATTGGGCGATCGCAATTGGCAAATTTTACATACGGTGGGGATGTATTATCTTTGGCTGGCGTTTACTGTTTCTTTTAGTGAAAGATTAAACGAATCAATGTTTATTTATCCTCTCTTTGTCAGTTTATTAATAATTGCGATCGCCTTGCGTCTTATTGTGCCAATAGTTAGCAGAAAATCGCGAGTAGACTTACACAATTAAAATTCAAAATAGAAAATAATTAAAATAAAAAACATGGAAGAATTGATAGAACTCCGAAAAAGTATCGAACAGCAAAATTATACGAGAGCCTTACAAATTGTCGATGAACTAGAGGAAATGTCGGTAGAAGATAAACTCAATAAGATATACAGCTACATGATTGTTTTACTTCTACACTTAATAAAACAAGAGTCTGAAAAGAAACTGACAAGATCATGGGAACTTTCAATTGACAATTCAGTTAAACAGATCAATAGAATCAATAAGCGACGTAAAACTGGAGGATACTATGCTAAACAACAAGACTTAGAAGAAATAATTGAAGATGCTTTTGAACTCGCTTTAAAAGGAGCAGCGATCGAAGCTTTCGGTGGCGATTATAGTCAGGAAGAACTTTTGAAATTAATCAATGCAGAAGAAATTAAAGGCAAAGCACTCTCTTTGATTAATTATTAATTCTGCTTAAGTCATTGTAAAAAATTGCCGCTTTCGCGTTCATTCTATTTCAACTGCTTTTCCATAAATATATTACACAAACTATCGTTGTACCTTGAAATCAGATAGAAGCCAAGATTTAGATAAAATTTGAACGCCTCTAATTGTCTCTCCTTATTTACCATGTCCAGCCTAATTTTCCGATAGCCCATTTGTTTAGCAAAATTGAACAGCATTTGAGCCATTTTCGATCCCAATCCCATTCCCCTATAGTCTTTTAAAAACCACATTCGCTTAAGTTCGCAGATTTCATCATCTAGTTTTCGGATTGCTCCAGTTCCTACAACTTGCTCTGCATCAACCAATACTAAGAACGTGCCGTTATTATCGAAATAATGTGATCGCACGTTCTTAATATCAGACATTGAATCATAGTGTCTCAAATCATCTTCAGTTAGTTCACCCTGCCAGATTTCTAGAGATACTGCCACCACTACTTGCTGTGCTTGTTCGACCTGATGCTGCTGGATTGGTTTAATCTCAATCATTGGCTTAGTTGCTGCTGTAAATAGTCACTATTCATCGTTCCTAATTTATCAAAAATAGCTAACAACCAGCGTCAATAATACTTTCTCTCTATTTACTATTTACCTTTGATGCCAATACAATTGGCCCACAAATCTCTAACTTGACACATTTTTAAACCCTGCTCTACAGCCATAGGACCACGGTATAATGTTGCACCAAGTTCAAGTAAATCATCTAATCGTTTTTGAAAGTTGTCTGTCTGCCAGTAGACAACTGAACCTGCTGCACCAGAAGTAACTTGGTTATCAGCACAAACAATTTCAATCATGACCCCCATGTAATCGAGGTACTCGAAATCAAAATCGGCAATAAAACGTCTTTTTGCTTCTGGAAAAGCTTTCTGATACCAGTTAAGTCCATCTTTAGGATTTTCAACGTGTATCAAAACTGAAGAAATAGGCAAATTAGATGAAGGCATTAAACTTTTTATTATTGGCGTGTCCCTTAAGAATCCCCGTAGCGAGCTTAGGATAGTAGCTATGGGGATTTGTCAATCCTTATTTAACTTTAGTCGCCTTATTTGCACCTCGTTCCATTTCACGGACTTTTTTCCCACGCCAAATTAAACGAACAGGTGTACCTGTAAAACCTAACTGATCGCGAAATTGACGATCTATATAACGACGATAATTATCGTTAAAACGCTTGGGATCATTAACAAAGAGGGCAATAGTTGGCGGCTGAGAACTAACTTGCGTACCGTAGTAAATTTTGCCCTGTTTACCTTGACGAGTAGTCGGTGGAGAATGCCAGCTAACCGCCTCTTCTAATACTTCGTTAATGACAGCAGTGGTGACTCGGCGGCGATGTTCTTGGGCAGCAATATCTACCATGTCGAGAATCTTTTCAACTCGCTTACCTGTTAAAGCACTGACAAAGATCGTTTCTGCCCATTCCATAAAGTAAAGACGATCCATGACTTGCTTCTTGTATTCATAGATTGTGCCAGAATCCTTATCTACAGCGTCCCACTTATTAAGAACAAGAATAGTTGCTCTCCCTTCCTCGATAATGCGTCCTGCTAATTTTAAATCCTGTTCAGTAACGCCATCTAGAATATCTATAACAAACAGGACTACATCAGCACGACGTATCGCTTTAAAAGCACGGTTGATACTAAAAAATTCTGCTCCATAATCGACGTTTTTTTTGCGGCGGATTCCCGCAGTATCAATTAGACGATAAGTTTTTTCGCCTCTTTCCACAATCATGTCAATCGCGTCTCTGGTAGTGCCAGCTATCGGACTAACAATTGCACGTTGTTCTCCTGTTAAAGCATTAAGTAGACTGGATTTTCCTACATTAGGACGACCAATAATTGCTACCTTGATTTCATCATTCTCAACAAGTTGATCTACAGGAGGCAAATATTCGATCAGTTTGTCTAACAGTTCTCCCGTCCCACTTCCATGTATCGCTGAAATCGGGAAGGGTTCGCCTAAACCTAGTTCCCAAAATTCAGCAGCCTGAGCTAGCCCTTGTTCGATCGATTCACACTTATTAACTGCTAATAATACGGGTACGGATTGTAAACGCAACCATTGGGCAATTTCGAGATCGCCAGCCATAGTGCCAAATTGTCCGTCTACGACCAGGATAGCAACCGAAGCTTCTACTAAAGCTGCCATTGCTTGCTGGCGAATCATGGGGAGAAATTCTGTATCGTCGTCAAAGACCAATCCGCCCGTATCTACTACTTGAAATTCTCGGTCTTGCCAAAATGCGGGGCGGTAAGTGCGATCGCGGGTTATCCCTGGTTCATCGTGAACAATCGCCTGTTGGTCGCCAGCCAAACGATTTACAAAGGTAGATTTGCCCACGTTGGGTCTACCGATAATGGCAACAATAGGTAATGACAAAGACATATTTGGTTGAAGACGCTACACATCACGCCTGTAAATTAAACGGTAGGGATGAAAACTAGTTTTTCCTTACACAATTAATAGTTATCAATTGTTAGTCTATCTTTTATTGATCATTAAATTTCTCTGACTAACATTTTTAATTATGGCGATCGCTTTTTCTCGAAAGTGTAATTAAGTAGTTAGTTTAAATAGTTGTTTAAATAGTTAAATTTGTTAAATTTAAAGCTGTTAGTGTGGGATTTTCTGACAAAATAAGCCTTTGAATCCATCCTAATCTTCATCTCACTTGTTTTATTAGAGGTACTTTTATGTTTAAGACTATTTTGTTTCCCATAGAATTAACTAGAGACGCTAAAAAAGCAGTTGAACTCTCCGCAAATCTGGTTAAAATCCATAACAGCAAATTAGTCATATTATCCGTAGTAGAACCAGCAACTCAAGGTGCAATGAGTTCGGAAGAGCAAGTAGCCAAACTACTTCAAGAAGCTAAATCATTTTTCGCCAAACAGGGAATTCAGGCTGAAACTATCGAAAAAGAAGGAATTCCGGCTTTTACGATTTGCGATGTTGCCGATGAAATAAATGCTGATCTGATTGTTATGGGTTGCAGAGGTTTGGGACTAATTGACGAAGATGCTGCTGCTGACAGTGTAACCAACCGGGTCATTAATCTGGCTTCTTGCCCTGTATTGGTAATAACTTGATCACTATTAAAGCGATCGCGTGGTATAATGCGATCGCTTTTTATCAAAAGTAATGAAGTGAAGTACCTGCAACAAGCTTAAGTTTATAAAAAACTTATTAATTAATTTGCTTTAACTTCAGGCTCTATTTACTTTTTTAAATTTAATCTGTAATGATAATATCTTTATCTTCCTTATATCCACAAGGAAAGTCGATTAAGTAATGTTTCTTACTCGCTGTAATTTCTAGATTTTCTTCAATTTTTTTAATACTTACGTATATTAAATCCATAATTTTACCGATTCAGTTTATTTAATTAAAGGATAAAAAAGTATAAGGTCAAACTACAAAATAAAGACCTGCTAAATCAATAATTAAGAAATTTAATGAGTAATCTAAATATTAATGTCGTTGGCATTTCTGCTGTCGAAGGTCTTGCTGTTGCTTCTGCTCCAACTAAACTGACTTTTACAATTTCTATTTCCGAATCTTTAAATAGTGAGTTAAAGCTTAACTACTCTACTTTTAATGGAACTGCTAGTAGTGGTAAAGATTATACTGCCGTTACGAATAGTTTAATTATTTTTGCACCAGGAGAAACAGTTAAAACTATTACTGTAGATATTCTCAATGATGACATTAATGAAGTAGATAAAAATTTCTTTGTCAATGTATTTATTCCCAAATTAACTACTTTTAATCCTAGTACTACAGATTTACTAGCAGCCACAGGAGTGGGAACAATTACTGATACGCTATCTTCTAGCACCACTAAAGTTCTAGAAGACAGTACAACAGCTAATAAAAATACCATTGAAAATTTAACCCTAACTGGCTCTGCCGATATCAATGGAAAAGGTAATAAATTAGATAATATCTTGACTGGCAATAGCGGTAAAAACCTTCTTGAAGGCCTAGACGGGAATGACACCCTAGACGGAAAAGGTGGCGCAGATACCCTCAAAGGTGGGATTGGCAATGATACTTACATTGCCGATAGCGTTGATACAATTCAAGAAGATCTGGGTATCGGTACTGGTATCGACATCGTTCAAGCTAACGTTGATTATACTCTTGGTGCAAATCTTGAGAACTTAATTTTGACTGGAACTGCTATTTCAGGAACAGGTAACGAATTAGGCAATTTTCTGACAGGCAATAATTCTAACAACTCTTTATTTGGCAAGGAGGGCAATGACACTCTTCAAGGCAATGGTGGAATAGATACTTTGCGTGGTGGTTTAAACGACGACACATACATTATTGATGCCAACGATATTATTGCCGAAGATGTAAACGCTGGTATAGATACTGTTAGAGCGTCATTCAGTTATAGTATAGCCAATAGCCCTAATTTAGAAAATATCGAGTTACTCGGAACAGGCGACTTTAATGCCACAGGGAATAATAGCAATAATTTGCTGATTGGTAATGGCGGTAACAATATTCTTGCTGCCGGCATTGGAGACGATATTCTCAATGGTGGTAGTGGTGATGATACTCTCAATGCTGGAGAAGGAAACGATGTCTTAGAAGGTGGATTAGGAAATGATATTTTGAACGGTAGTCTAGGGGATGATGTTTATGTTTTAAATAACCCCGAAGATGTTAATGATGTTATTAATGAAGCTGCTGATAATGGTACCGATGTCATTCAAAGCGTCTTTAGCTACGCTCTCAAAACTAATTTTGAAAATTTAGTTTTGATTGGCACAGAAAATATCAACGGTACTGGAAATAGTGATTCCAATGTTTTAATTGGCAACTCAGCAGACAATATTCTCGATGGCTTGGCTGGTAGCGATGTTATGTCTGGCGGGTTAGGAAACGATATTTATATAGTTGATAGTACCAGCGATACAGTTGTTGAAGAAAAGGTTACAGGTACTGATACAGTTCAATCATCCCTAGATTATCTACTTGGAAACAATGTAGAAAATTTGCTCTTAACTAGTACTGCTGTCACAGGCACTGGTAACGGACTAAATAATTACCTCATTGGTAATGAGTTTAATAACATTTTGAGCAGCGATGCTGGGAATGATACCCTCGATGGTGGTATTGGCAATGATAGCCTGATTGGAGGAACAGGCGGTGATATTTATGTTGTTGATAGTCTTCAAGATAGAGTTACTGAAACCTCTACAGTTTCTTCAGAAATAGATTTAGTCAAATCATTAGTTTCTTACACCCTTGGTAGTAATCTGGAAAACCTAGAACTCTTGGGAACAGATAATCTCACAGGGACAGGAAATAGTCTCAACAACAAAATCACTGGCAATAGTAGCAATAACAATCTTCTAGGACAAATTGGCAACGATAGTCTAGATGGTGGTCTTGGTATTGACACCCTTGATGGCGGCGATGGTAATGACACTCTCAAAGGAGGCAATGATAATGACAGCCTTCTAGGAGGTATTGGCAACGATAGTCTAGATGGTGGTCTTGGTAGCGACACCCTCAATGGTGGCTTGGGAGATGATATTTATGTAGTTGATAATTTCCAAGACGTTGTCATTACATCAGGTACTACCGATGGTACAGATATAGTTCAGTCTTCTATTACCTATCGTCTAGGCAGCCATTTAGAAAATTTAACCCTAACTGGATCGAGTAGCATTAATGGTACAGGAAATGAACTAAATAATATTATTCTCGGTAATAGTAGCAATAATGCTCTTTATGGTAGAGACGGAAATGATTCTATCGATGGTAGTAGTGGTAATGATATTTTGAGGGGAGGAGCAGGTAATGATACTCTCAAGGGCAATAGCAGTAATGACTTTGATACTTTAATCGGCGGTATTGGTAATGAAGATTATTATGTCGGCAGCACTGAAGATATAATTATCGAAAATCAAAATGAAGGCAGCGACCAAGTTTTCTCAACAGCCATTACCTATACACTTAGTGAGAACATAGAAAACTTAATTCTTAGTGGTACGGCTAGCATTAACGGTACTGGTAATACTTTAAACAATACTATTACTGGAAATACTGGCTTCAACCTTATTGATGGTGGTGCTGGCAATGACACTATGATTGGTGGTGCTGGCAATGATAACTATATTGTTGACAGCGCAGGAGATGTTGTTACTGAAGCTTCCGCTCTGGTCACAGAAATAGATAGTGTTTTTTCTTCTCTTAACTACACTTTAGGCAATAATGTCGAAAACTTAATTCTAACTGGAACTGCCGACCTGACTGGTGCTGGGAATTTTCTCAATAATCTACTGATAGGCAACAGTGGCAATAATATTCTCAAAGGTAATGCTGGGAATGATCTGATTGATGGTAGTTTAGGTAAAGATACCTTAGAAGGAGGTGTCGGTAACGATGCCTATGTCATCGACGATATTGGGGATGTTATTACTGAAGTATTAGATAGCGGACTAGATACTGCTAAATCCTATATCAGTAATACTTTAGCTTTAGCTAATAATGTTGAAAACTTAGTCTTGCTAGGTACTGAAAATCTTACAGGTACTGGTAACACTTTAGCTAATCTTATTAGTGGCAATAGTGGTAATAATGATCTCAAAGGTGGTGCTGATAATGATACTTTAATTGGTGGAGCAGGAAATGACACTCTAAATGGTGGAATTGCTAATGATCGCTTGGTCGGAGGTTTAGATGCAGACCAATTCTATTACAATAGTGGAGTTACTTTCTCTGCTGCTGATTTTGGTTCAGATCGCATCGTTGATTTTAATAGAAGCGAAGTAGATAAAATTGTTCTGGGTAAAAAAACTTTTGGTCTAACAAGTAATGTTGGCAATAGTTTTAGTGTTGCTAATGAGTTTGCTTCTGTTCAAACCGATAATAATGCCAAAGCTAGTTTGGCTAAAGTTGTTTACAGTAGTGAAACTGGTAACATTTTTTACAACAGTAACGGTATCACAGTAGGAAACGAGTCTATTTTGACAACTTTGGAAACTAAACCTGATTTTTCGTTGGTATCGGCTTCGGATTTTACAATTATCTAAGTTGGGCATTCTGGCAGTAACCAGATGAATTAGGACAAGATAGTTGACTTTAAAAGGGCGATTAGCCAATCGCCCTGGTAACTGGAATCATAACTTTGCCGTTTTGGAAGCTTCATGGTTCCTGTCACAGATGCGTCGCTTTTTCTAGATCAAACTCTATAAGATCATACGAGGTAGGAGTTTACCCACCTCATCAAGTTTTAACTCAACCCTTCAATTAATTGCTGCTTCGCAGTATCCAGAGCTTCACCTAACTTACTTGCATCTCTTCCGCCAGCTTGAGCAAGATTCGGTCTGCCACCGCCGCCACCACCGCAAATTTTAGCAATAGAGCCAATAAATTTACCCGCTTGTAATTTTTTATCTTGGTTGACTTTCTGACTAAAAGCAGCAACTAAACTTACCTTTCCTGCATCAGGAATTGAACCAATAACTACAGCAGATTCGCCTAATTTTTGTTGCAATCTTTCCGCCGCAGCTTGTAAAGAATTGGCATCAAGATCGCCCAGGTTAGCTACTAGTATTTTATAGTCTCCTACTGTTTCAGCTTGGGATAATAAACCGTCGGATTTAGCAACAGCTAGCTCTTGTTTTGTAGCGGCTAAATCTTTTTGAGTTGCCTTTAATTCGGCTTGCAAACTATTAACGCGATCGCGTATTTCTTCTGGCTTAACTTTAAAGCGATCGCTTAATTCTTTAACTACTTTATCTCTAACATTCAAGTAATCTAAAATAGCCGCGCCAGCCACTGCTTCAATACGTCTGATTCCCGAAGAAATACCCGTTTCTGAAATGATTTTGAACACCCCAATTTCTGCCGTATTTCTAACATGAGTACCGCCACAAAGTTCCATTGAAACGCCAGGAAAATCGATAACTCTTACATCGGCAGCGTACTTTTCGCCAAACATCGCCGTTGCACCTTTAGCTTTAGCGTCTTCTAAGGGCATAACATTGACATCGGCTTCGTGTGCTTCGGATATCCAGGTATTAACTTGCTCTTCTACCTGCTGTACTTCTTCTGGTGTTAAAGCGCGGGGAGAGTTAAAATCAAAACGCAGGCGATCAAAATCTACTAATGAACCCGCTTGAGAAATAGAACCATCAACTATTTTCTTTAATGCTGCTTGTAATAAGTGGGTTGCAGTATGATTAGCTTGAACGCGACGACGACAAGCACGATCTATAGTTGCGCTAACAGGATCGCCAATAGATATATTGCCCCGTTCTACTTTGCCAAAGTGAACAAAGATATTCGCTTCTTTTTTAACGTCTTCGATACGAATCAGCGTATTCTCACCAGAGAGATAACCTTTATCGCCTATTTGTCCCCCCGACTCAGCATAGAAAGGAGTTTGATCTAGAACGATTTGTACTTGGTCACCTGCATGGGCGGTTTCTGCACTTTCACCCTTGACGATTATTCCTGCAACTACAGATTTAGCAGTAAGTTCGGTATAACCTAAAAACTCAGTTACTTTACTGACTTTAGCTAACTCACCAAGCGCATTTTTGGCAGTTAAATCGATAACTTCACGACCTTGATTGCCTAGTTCTTGATGTTTTTCCATTTCATGCTGAAATCCTGCCACATCAATCTCCAAGCCTTGTTCTGCAACAATTTCTTGGGTAAGTTCTAAAGGAAAACCATAGGTAGCATACAAGTCGAAAACATCTTTACCAGATATCTGTCCTTCAGAAAGATTAGCGGTTTTAGCAATAATTTCTGCGAGTAACTTTTCGCCTCTCTCTAATGTCTGAAGAAATTGCGTCTCTTCCCGTTGCAATTGACTTTTGATCACCTCTTCCCTTTCTCTGACACTAGGATAAGCTGATTCCGCAAGAGCGATCGCAGTTTCGGCTATACTATTAATAAAGTTGCCCTCAATGCCGATTAGTCTGCCGTGACGCACTACCCGACGAATCAAGCGACGGAGAATATAACCTCTACCGACATTAGAAGCGGTAATCCCATCTGTAGTCATGTGAACAACTGAACGAACATGATCACCGATTACTTTTAGAGAGGTCTTAGTTTGCTCATCGGCTTTACTATAATCTATGCCTGCAATTTCAGCAGCGGTTTTAATAATCGGGAAAATTAAATCCGTTTCGTAATTGTTAGGCACTTGTTGCAGGATTTGCGCCATTCTTTCCAAACCCAACCCCGTATCAATGTTTTTGTTTTCTAGTGGAGTGCGATTTCCTGCTGCATCTTGGTTGTACTGCATAAATACCAAGTTATAAAACTCGATAAATCTGCTGTCGTCTTCGAGATCGATACTCTCATCCCCCAGTTCTGGATGAAAATCGTAATATAACTCTGAACAAGGGCCACAAGGACCAGTCGGACCAGATTGCCAAAAGTTATCTTCCTCTCCCATTCGCTGAATACGGTGTGCAGGAATACCTATCTTGTCTCGCCAGATAGCAAAAGCTTCATCATCTTCTGTATAAACACTGGGAATAATACGCTCTGGAGGTAATTTATATACTTGTGTAGAAAGTTCCCACGCCCATTCTATAGCCTGTTCTTTAAAATAATCTCCAAAGCTAAAATTACCCAACATCTCAAAAAAAGTATGATGTCTGGCAGTTCGTCCTACATTTTCAATATCATTGGTACGGATACACTTTTGGGAAGTTGTCGCGCGGGGTTGGGGTGCTTTCTGTTGCCCCAGAAATATCGGCTTAAATGGTAGCATCCCAGCTATTGTTAATAGCACCGTCGGGTCTTCAGGTACTAAGGATGCACTGGGTAATATTTTGTGTTGTTTCGATTCAAAGAAGTGAAGGAACTTATCGCGAATATCACTTCCGCTAAGGTGTGGTAAAGGTTCAGTCATGGTAGCTTATGTAATGCAAGTCGTATTTATTTATTTATTTTTGCATTTTTAACCTGTCTTCGCTTAGAATCTTCCTTTTCTAAGGGTAGTGTTGTCAGGCTGTTGCAACTGTACTTAATCATCTAATCCAAATTCATATTTATTGATGAATAAACCAATCACAATATCGTGCATTTCTTCAGATTTAGAAAAGCAAATTGTTGTTTTAGCTAAACGTTTAATTCTTGTTCTTACAAAACTGAGAAAGCGTAAAATAGACGCTCGTGCGAAAGTCATTGATTTTAAGATTATCCACAGATAAACACAGATGAACACAGATGATGAATTTACTTTTTCCAGAGGTCTAATCTATAAACGAGCATTAGTAAGATTAATAATATTAAAAACTGGTTGAGTGAGAAAAGTTACAAAACAGCATAGGTATGAGTTTTTATCTGAAATTCCAATTGATACAGCCGCTAAATTCTACTAAGTCTTTTGTTGCTTATATAGTTCTTTAAACTTTCGTTGCTGTATTTTGTGGTCAACTATCGGCTGGGGATAATCGTAACTGTATCTTTCTAAATCTGGTATTTTACCCGTGACTAAATATTCTGTTTCCATTGAACTTACTTCTGGCAACCATTGACGAATATATTCCCCTTCTGGATCAAATTTTGCTGCTTGCGTAGCGGGGTTAAATATACGTAAAGGTTTGGGATCCATTCCGCTAGAGGCGCTCCATTGCCAGCCGCCATTATTAGCCGATAAGTCTCCATCATATAACTTTTGCATAAAATATTTTTCCCCCCATCGCCAGTCGACAATTAAATCTTTAGTTAGAAAACTCGCAACGATCATCCGACAACGATTGTGCATCCAGCCAATTTCGTTTAACTGTCGCATGGCGGCATCAACAATCGGATATCCTGTCTTACCTTCACACCAAGCCTGGAACTTGGACTGATCGTTTTCCCAAGGAAAGTCTTTAAACTCTTCCCGATATGCACCCTTGGCTAAGTCGGGAAAGAAAAACATACAGTGTTGATAAAATTCTCGCCAAGCTAATTCTTTCTGCCAGGTTTGAATATTATTTTGAGCTTCGATACTGCGACAGTCCTCTAATACGTCTAAAGTTGCTTGCCAAACGGTACGAATTCCGATCGCGCCAAATTTTAACGCCGCACTTAATTGTGATGTACCATCTACATAAGGGAAGTTGCGCTCTTCGTCATAGGAGTAGATCGCGCGATCGCAAAATTCTTCTAGCTTATTCTTAGCTACGGTTTCGCCAGGGGCAACTAACAAAGGATTTTCCCAGACATGACCTAAATCACTTGCCGTCGGTAAATTGATCGCACCAGTTTCCTTTGCCGTCTTAATTTCCGCTTCAGTTAATCCTTTTAGCTGCTCTATATTCTCAACAATCGACTGTTTCTTTGCTTGAATCCAGCTACGCCAGAAGGGAGTATAAACTTTGTAGGGCAAGTCGGAAGATTTAGTAAGAATCTCTCCTGGTGCGTGTAATAGCTGATCCCAAAAGTTTTTCCAGGCTATCCCTTTTTCTTTGAGGGCATCGACAACATGGCGATCTCGATCTTTTGAGTATGGTTCAACATCTAGATTCCAAAATACAGCCCTTGCCTCTAGTGCCGCTGCTAACTGAGGAATCGCTTTTTGGGGTTGACCTTCAATAATTAATAACTGACTGCCGAGTTTTTGATAGTGTTGCTGCAATTCTTGTAAACAGCCGATCATATAGATAACTCTAGCTGGTGCGAGATCACCTCTTTCTAGGATATTGCGATCAAGACAAAATAAACCAACTACTTTGTCGCTTTGTTTTCTTGCTGCTGCTAATCCAACGTTATCCGAAATTCGTAAATCGCGACGATGCCAAAAAAGTATGAGATCGGACATGGGTTAATTAATGCTTTTTTTCCGTTTATCTTAGCGTCTTTTTAGTTCGTATGAACTGATTGTTACAAAGTCGGGGCGATCGCACAATAATAAAACACTGTAATACTGTAATCCTGATGCGATCGCCTTAATCTTACTTTAGCATGGGGTATTTCAAACAAGAATATGGATTCTAAGTCCTGTGAATGTTTTTAAGTAAAATCTTAATTAAAGTTCATTATTAATGGAGAATAAAATGACTAGCTTATCTGTATGTGATATTTGTGATGGTACAGAGTTTGAAAGCGGACCGAAAGGAAGATTAAGTAGAAATCAAAAATTACCATGCTGTAAAAACTGTGGTTCTCTCGAAAGGCATAGAATTTTAAGACATATATATTCGAGACTTAAAGAAATCTGCCCTTTTGATCGTTATTCATGTTTGCATATATCAGAAGACATATCTGTAAAGCCAGAATGGTTCAAACAATATGAATTATCAGTTTATGGTAGAAAAAACTCAATAGATCTTCAACAAATTAATCGTCCTAATGATAGTTATGACTTAGTAATTTGTAATCACGTATTGGAACATGTTGAAAATGACATTAAGGCATTAAGCGAACTTTTTAGAATTTTCAATAAAGACGGCTTTTTTCAATTATCTGTCCCCCAACCAATAACTGTAAAAAAAACTAAAGATTGGAGTTTTCCTGATAAATCTCAGTTTGGTCATTACAGAATTTACGGTATAGATATCGAAGACAAATTTAAGCAAGTTATATCTAAAGATATAAGCTATTTGAAAGTAATAGCTTTAGATCCTGTAACAGAAGCCAGAGATATGTGCTTTCTTTTTTTTAAATCTAAAGGGTTCGCTCATTTGTTAAGCATCGTTCTTAGCGAGAATTTTATAGTTGAATCTGTGAATATTTAGCGATTATTTGACATTATAATCAACTAATTATTGATTCTAGTAAGAAGTTCGCTCAGTATTGCCTGCCTTTACCCAACCTTCTTGATCGCTCCAGGGAACACGAATTTTTTGCCATTGTCCATCGGCCGAATCTTCTAAGATAATTATTTTAGCGTCATAACTAATGCCGCCAACTCTACCTGCATTCAAATTTGGTTCGGCTCTTAAACTCAATCCCTGAGGCCAAGTAACCACAGCTGTATAGGCATTTGGAGGCAGCTCAGCTTCAGGTTCTAAAACAGTCTCTTCTACTTCTTCTGTTTCTTCTGTTGCCTCTGCCTCATTTTCAGTAACATTAGAATCTGTCGCCGTCTCTGAAGTCTTTGCAGTTTCTACTGCTGTTTCGGGTGATGATGTATCTTGCGAAAATTCTGGCTTTTTTGGGAGTGTTGACATTTGTTTATAGTACAAAAAGCCAAGACCAGCGGATACTCCTGCAATTAGAGTAATTCCCAATATAAAGCCTAAAATAAACTGAACTGTAGTTGATAAACGTTTGAGAAAAATAGATTTAGCCATCTCTAATTAAGTTGACTCTGAATGCGATCGTTCAAACCGTTGTTTTTAGAAGCAAGACGAGCTTTTCCTGCTGCTACCCAATCTTGCAGAAATTGAATTTGCTCTTGGGCGGTTTTGGCTAGGGGGACAATCTGACTAGCAGCTTCTAGGATATCATCTGTGGTGAAGTCGCGATTTTGGCTAAAGCCAATGTGCATAGCTTCAATAATAGTTTGCTCAATCTCAGCTCCAGAAAAGTCTGGTGTTTCATATGCTAACCGCTTAACATCGTAATTGCCTAGATTGTGAGGGCGTAACTTTGCTAAGTGTACTTTAAAGATCGCCTCTCGTTCTTCTCGGTTAGGTAAACCGACAAAAAAGACTTCATCAAATCTGCCTTTGCGGAGCATTTCTGGGGGGAGAGTACGAATATTGTTGGCGGTGGCCACCACAAAAACAGGGGATTTTTTTTCGGCTAACCAAGTGACAAACGTGCCAAAAACACGGCTAGTAGTACCAGAATCACCTCTGCCATCTGCTCCCGAAAAGCCTTTATCAATTTCATCAATCCATAAGATACAGGGGGCAAGGGCTTCGGCTAGTTCTATAGTCTGTCTGGTACGAGATTCCGATTCTCCGACTAAACCACCAAACAAACGTCCGACATCTAGACGCAATAAAGGTAAATGCCAGTGATGAGCGATCGCTTTTGCGGTTAAAGATTTCCCCGTACCCTGAATTCCCGCTAATAATAGCCCTCGTGGATTCGGTAGACCATAAGCTCTGGCTTGATCACTAAATGCACCACCACGCCTCAGTAACCAGCTTTTCAGGTTATCTAAGCCACCGATATCGGAGATTTGTTCGGTGGCGGGGTAGAAGTCCAGAATTTGAGTTTGACGGATAGATTGGCGTTTTTCTTCCAGGATTAATTCTACATCATCTGATTCTAGTTTACCATGAGTTGCGATCGCTCTGGTTAAAACTCTTCTAATTCTTTCTAAAGATAATCCTTGAGCAGCTCGGACTAATTCATCCAGCAGTTGATTTGAGAGAGTCTGTCCTGTGGCTGAGATCAGTCGTTGAATCTCGGTTTTGATTTCTGGCGCTATTGGTAAAGGGAAGTCAACTACAGTAATAACTTCCGTTAACTCGGCTGGAATTTGAATTTGGGGCGCAACGATAATAATATTTTTCGCTTGGGATTTAAGAATCCTGGCTAAATTACGTAGTTGGCGGGAGATGGAAATATCTTCGAGAAAACGGTGAAAATCTCGGAGTATAAACACCCCTCCTGCTGATTCAGGCATTTGAGTAATGAATTCTAAGGCTTGCAAAGGATTACGCTTACCAAACCCTGCATTGTTAGGATTTTCTTGATATCCGTTAACAAAATCCCAAATATAAAGATTGCGCTGGCTCAGTTTTTCTGTAACAGTTGCGATCGCTTTTTCTAATCGTTCTTCTTCGCTAGTGGGAATATAAATTAGAGGGTAACAGGCCCGTAAAAGTAAGGCAAACTCTTCGTAGAAGTTCATTATTAAGAAATATATTGTTGGTTTTGATTAAATTGTCTTATTCTTAGATTAAAACACCGAAGCGAAAATTAAGGCGATCGTTTATAGCATGTTATCCCCTTCTGGGACAAGGGTATGTTATACCACAAGGGTACAATGTCCGCCGCTGGGGCTACGCAGAACTTACCGCAGGGTAATCGCTCTATTTATTTGAGATCAGAGAATGCCGATCACTAGCCAGTTTAATTAGTAATGCCCAAAATCGACTATCTACGTATTAGCCTAATCGATAAATGTAACTTTCGCTGTCAATACTGTATGCCAGAAGGTACGGAACTCGATTATGTTTTAAATCAAGAATTATTAACTAATCAAGAAATCGTAGCTTTAGTTCGAGATGTTTTTATCCCTCTAGGGTTTACTAAATTTCGCCTCACAGGAGGAGAGCCTTTATTACGTCCTGGAGTTGCTGATTTAGTCCGAAATATCGCTCAATTACCCGAAACTGAGGATATTGCCCTGACCACTAATGGTTTCTTATTGGCAAAAATGGCACAAGAATTATATGATGCGGGTTTACATCGGATTAATATCAGCCTCGATTCTCTAAATGCTGCGACTTTTGATAAAATTATTGGCAATCGTGGGCGGAGTCGCTGGGAGCAAACTTGGTCGGGAATTTTGGCAGCCCATCGTGTGGGATTTGATCCTTTAAAACTCAATGTAGTAGTAATTCCAGGCTTGAACGATACAGAAGTGCTAGATTTAGCGGCTTTGAGTATTGATCGCCATTGGCACATCCGTTTTATTGAATTTATGCCTATTGGTAATCCAGAATTATTTGGCGATAAGGCGTGGATAGATTCTGAAGAGTTACGTCACTCAATTCGCCAGAAATGGGGTTTAGTAGAGTCTAGTGTAAATGGAAATGGCCCAGCTGATGTGTTTCAGATTCCTAATGCCAAAGGAACACTAGGCTTTATTTCTCAGATGTCAGAATGCTTTTGCGATCGCTGTAATCGAGTTAGGTTATCTGCTGATGGTTGGTTGCGTCCCTGTTTGTTAAATGAAACTGGTCAAATAGACCTCAAAACTGCTTTCCGTAGTGGAGTTGACCTACTCGATCTACAAGAAAAGATTAATCAGTTATTATTACTCAAACCCGATATTAATTTCAAGCAAAGAAACTCAGGTACTGAACAAGGAAAGTATACCCGCACCATGTCTCAAATTGGGGGATAACTGGTCAAAAGCCAAAAGTCAGGGGTCAGAATTAATCATCAACTAAAATACAAAGTGTGTAATAAATTCCGCTTATGCACTTAGGTTTACACTCTCGGCCCGTTTTTGAGTTGCTTTGAAGTCGCCTAGCTTTTTTTACTAGTTGCTAGTTGCTAGTTACTAGTTACTAGTTGCTAGTTGCTAGTTGCTAGTTGCTAGTTGCTATTTGCCAGTTGCTATTTGCTAAGGCGACACAAACTATAATTACTAAGCCATACGAGAATAATACTCGATGACGAGTAGTTCATTAATCTGTAGAGCAATCCATTCTCGTTCGATAACGCTATTAACTTTACCTGTGAAGGTCTTTTTATCAAATTCTAAATGACTGGGCAAGTTTGCCAAACCTGGATATTCCATGTTGGTTTCTACCAATTTGCGAGAGCGATCTCGATCTCTGACTTTAACCACATCACCAGCCCGACATTGATAGCTAGCGATATCTACAACTCTATCGTTAACCAGAATGTGTCCGTGATTGACTAATTGACGCGCCCCTGGAATAGTCCCTGCTAACCCCATACGAAATAAGGTGTTGTCCAAGCGCATTTCTAAAAATTCTAGTAGTGTTTGTCCTGTAGAACCAGCGATTCTACGTGCTTTGCGGACATAGCGAACTAGCTGCTTTTCGGTAATTCCATAATTAAAGCGGAGTTTCTGCTTTTCTTCTAATCGAATCGCATATTCAGAACGTTTTCTACGGTTTTGACCGTGTTGTCCTGGTGGATATGCTTTACGTGGACTTTTACGACTTAAGCCAGGCAATTCTCCTAAACGACGAACGATCCGCAAACGCGGGCCTCTATAGCGAGACATATATTATTTCTCCTCTGGATGTTGACAATTAGACAATTACAAAATAGTCCCAAATATATAATTATACATTGCTAAGATAGCTTATCAAATTAAAAGTGCTGATCTTAGCTGATTTTAATTGAAAACCAATCAACCTAGTGATTAACGGGTGACTGTAAGGACGTATTTACCTTTTCCGCCTTGATCGTAAGCATTAACGATCACGTTATAAACGCCGTTATTGGGAATAGTTACCCTAATGCGAGAATTGCTCTCTTGGTCGTTTATATCGTCATTTTGCTCGATAATATTACCTTTAGAATCTATTAGTGCCACAAAAGCGTCAAATTCATCACTTTCTAAGGAAATGGTAAAAGAATCGCCTGCATTTCCTTCTAAAGGATAAGAATCATAAAAACTACCATCTTCAGGAATTGTGCTATCCCCTGTTTCTAAAACACCTTGTTCGGCTTTCTCTAAAAGACGAGAACCTGAATCAGGGGGAGAAACTAATGGAACTTCTCGTTCTTGATTATCTGCCGATTCTTCCTGATCGTCTGGGTTGGAGATATCAGCCTCAGGTTCAGAAACTTCAACGTCTTCTGATTCAAATTCTTTTACATCTTCTAGATCGTCTACATCGGACATATCAGTTTCAGGTTCAGAAACTTTAATATCTTCTGACTCTTCCCTTTCAACTTGAGGAGTCTCAATCTCTGGTTTTGCTGCTGTTGATTCCAAAATTATTTCAGGATTGGGAGGAGCAGTCGGCTGTGATGGCTGTGGTAAAGTTTCAGCTACTGCTGCCGATTCAGGCTCAGATGTAGGGGAATTTTCTTGATTAGGTTCGGGGACATCTTTGTCTGGACTTTCTGGTTTAGATTCGGCGACATTAGCTTCTGATTGGTCATAGGCGATCGCACAAATATTATTGTATCTTTGATCGTCTTGACATACAACTCCAGTAGTTTCAATATCTGGGTTCAAAAGATTCATTCGGTGACGGCGATCTGGAAAACCATCATCTACGACTAAACCCATAACGATGCCTTTGGCTGTTACCCTACCGTAAGTAATATTATCAATATTATTGTTGGCTTCAGTAGCAAAAGTTTTTAATTGCGTAGTTGCAGCGATCGCATTTGCTTCGGAAGTAGACAGAGCAGGCAAAGGTTCTTGCTGTTTCAAAAATGCGATCGCTTCTTCTAAAGATTCTATGCCTTTATTAATCCTGATTGGCTTTTCTCCAGGCAATTTAAGCAAAACTCCGTCGTAATATTGCCGTTGCTCTTCTAACCACTGAGCATAACCTTGAGGATCGGTTCTAACTCGATTAATTTCTGAGAGTATTTCAGGTTCTAAAGCAGTTTGGCTTGTATTTGTTGCTGTGGGATGGCTTTGTTCGCTTAATTTTGTAGCTGGCTGTAACTGTGAGTTTTGAGCTAGTGAACTAGGAGGTTTGATAATTACAAATAAAATATTTATCAGTAAAGTAAAAACGTATATTTTCAAGTTGGAATTGTAAACTCTAATCATCGCGATTTTGTCCATTATTTTACCTCACAAAGCTTTCATTAGCCTATGGTAAGAAGCGATCGAGGACAGTTTTCAATTCTTTAATCTCTACTTCAATATTTCCCTCTTCAGCCGCACGAGTTATACATTCTTCTAAATGTTCTTCTAAAATAATCTTAGCCAAGCTAGATATAGCTCCTCTAACAGCGGCAATTTGGTTTAAAACTTCGGGACAGGGGCGGCTTTCTTTGACCATTGTCTTGATTCCGCGAACATGACCTTCAATACGAGATAAACGATTAATAATTTGTTTTAAAGATTCCTCATTGTGAACGTGAGGCGTAACTTCTAGCTGGTGGTTATGGGTTTTGCTTTTGTCTGAATGAGTAACCATGTTTCCTATTTTTTATTTCCCGATAATTCTATTGTAAATAAACCAATCAAAAAAAAAGCGATCGCGCTAATACCGATAATTATGGCAGGCGATCACTTTAAGATCTAATTGATGGTTTAAACAACCAGCTTATTCTTCCTCATTCGCAGCTTTTCTTTTCTTGGCTTCCGAAGCAGAAAGACCTGTATAAGCACGTGCTGTTTTGTCATCTAAAATGACATTGGCATCATCGCTCAGATTTTTATAGGAACGACGAGGATTAGGCTCTTGCTCACTGTTGATGTCTTCTTCTAGACGGTAGGTGTCAAAATCCCCACCATAGCCATAAACCGCACTACTGCGTAAGCTGGAGTCCATATCATTACGGACATTGATCGGTTCTTCATGAGCATTAAAACCAGTACCCGCAGGAATTAGACGACCAATAATTACGTTTTCTTTCAGTCCTCTGAGCCAGTCTGATTTTCCTTCAATTGCCGCTTCGGTCAAGACTCTGGTAGTTTCTTGGAATGAAGCAGCGGAAATAAAGCTATCGGTATTCAACGAAGCTTTGGTAATTCCCAGCAATACAGGCGTATACTCAGCTGGTGCGCCTCCAGTAATCGACATAGCTTCGTTAACCTGTTCGATTTGACGTAACTCTAGCAACTCTCCAGGCAAGATAATTGTATCCCCTCCATCGTCTACTCTGACTTTAGCGGTCATTTGTTTAACGATGACTTCAATATGTTTATCGGAAATATCAATTCCTTGACTCTGATATACAGACTGTACTTGAAGAACTAAAAATAGCTGGGCTTTCTGCAATCCAATTAAAGATGCTTCATAGCAACCTTTTTCGGGGAGGTGGAAATTAAAGTAAGTCTCCAGAATTTCGTGAGGATTAGCAGGACCATCTGTTAGAGCTTCTCCTGCCTCGACTATTTGTCCATCACTGACAATAGCGTTTTGTCCTGGTCTGATGGGATAGTCGCTGATGGTTCCATCTTCTTCAATAATTTTGATGTCTACGGTTTCGTTTTCTTCGTAAACAACTTGGCATACTCCAGAATTACGGCTAAGAATACAAGCCTCCTTAGGTTTGCGTGCTTCGAGTAGCTCCTCAATACGAGGTAAACCTTGGATAATATCGCCTGTTTTTGACCGTTCAAAGACTAACAGCACCAAGTTATCACCACGCTGTACCAAGTCTCCATGATCGATGTGCAGTACTGCTCCTTGGGATACGCGGTAAGGACGACTATGGCGCAGAACCACAGTGGTTTTTCCTCCTGCCATCTCAGTCACTTCTACTACCTGTCCCGAACTTTCGATTTTAACTCCATCAGCGATTGCGGTTCCCGATACTAGCAAATCTCCCTCACGGCATTGACATTCGCTCTTGGAAATATTCAATTCATGAGTTACTAGATCAGAATCCCGTACAATCAAAATTCGACGAATTGCCTCTGAACCTTCGCGAATCCCCTGTACTTCTCCAGATGATTTACATTGAATTTCGGTACGAGCAATAGTTGCGCCTTTGGCGATTTCTTGTCCGTCTTCGACTAATACCCTGGTTTGAATTTCGCCACTATGGGGGTCTACATCTGTATCTCTTCTTAATACCAAGGATTCGAGAATTACCATTTGCAATCTGTTAGTTTCAGGATCGTCTTCTTCAGGTTGAAGTTCGATATCTGCACTGAGATTGGCGATTATATCTGTTGATTCAGTAGTCTCTATTTCCAGCACCAACTGGGTACTTATTAGGGAGACGCTTTTGACTGACTTGACTCTTTCTCCGTCTTTATAAAATAGTCTTTGTACAGAGCGCAACTCGATTTGACGACCATCATCTTGATTAACTGAAGCCTGGGATGGAATCGAAGGTTCATCTGCAACCTGAAACTCTTTTACAGGACGCAGGATCAAGGCTGGTCCTTCGGTGGTTTCGACAACTTCCCCGTATCTGAGTTCTTCAACTATTACTCCAGGCAGCACTTCTGTACCTGGTTGGATCAACTGTTCGTGCCACTCATTCTTCGAGTCGTCGAGTTGATGAACATCCCCTGGTTTGATAATAATTTCTCGCAAAATATCATTTTTCTGAACGACTTCAGCGATTCCAGAAGACTGACAGAATACATCTTTAACTACTTCAGCACCAGCCTCGACATATTCTCCATCTTCGACAATCAATAAGGAGATATCCTTGTTAACTTCGTGGCTTTCTTCAGGTATCCACAACAGCGTTCCGCCTTTTTCTACTTCATAACCTTGCTTACGATTACCTTTGCCAATAGTGATGCCACCATACTTAATAATGCCACCTGTGTCAGTTTGATAGCGATCATCAATCAACTCGGCTACCACTTGATTATTTTGTACCTTAGTACCAGGAGTGGCCTTAAGTAAAAACTTACGACCATCGGCGGTATATATAATATAAAGCTCTCGACCGCCATCACTTTCTATTTTGACCTTAGCTTGGTCAAGTGCGACTGAAGCAGTAACAATTTCGATTTCTCTGCTGTCAGAAACCATCCTGACGATTCCTCCATTAGCCGCCGTTAGTCTGGTTTGGGCTAGAATATCCCCTGGCTCAACATGAGCACCGTTCTTGACCAAAGCTTCTGCACCAGGAAGTAAATTGTATACTTCTCCTGATAAAATCCAAAGCAATCCTGGTCTTTGAGCAATACGGGTGGTATTGCCTTGACGATCTTCTTTATCTACTGGTACGAGATCAGCAAATAAAACTTCTCCTGCCAGATTAGAAGTTACGTCTTTAGCTGCTTTTTCTGTAGATTTTTGGACTTTAGCTTTGGCAACTTCTACTAGCAACTGATCTTTTTTAACTTCTTGGCCGTCTTCGACATACACCAAAGAACCAGCTGTTAGGGCAGTATTAACGGTCTTGCCCTTATTAGGAATTAGCTGAATGTCTCCAATTGTTTCAACTTGTTCCCGCTCGTCTCCATGACGGGTGCGTATTTTACGAGTGCTTAAACCTTTGCCAAATTTGATTTTGCCATCAGATTTAGCTTTGATTTGACGGGCTACTTCCCCTGTAAAGACTCCTCCAGTGTGGAAGGTCCGCATGGTTAGTTGAGTTCCTGGTTCGCCGATTGATTGGGCAGCAATAATCCCAACAGCTTCTCCCATATCCACCATATGTCCATGTGCCAAACTCCAGCCATAGCAGTTTTGACATACAGAACGTGCTGCTTCACAAGTCAGAGGAGATCGCACCATAACCTCGTCAACGTGATCGTCAATTTTTTTGGCTAAGTCTAGATCAATATCTTGATTGCGTGTAGCGATGACTTCTCCTGTTTTTTCATCTACGACATCCCGCGCCAACACTCGACCCAAAAGACGATCAGCAAGAGCAATTAAAGTGCGATCGCCGTCGGTCATGGCTCGCTTGAAAATTCCTCGTTGGGTACCACAATCTACTTCTCGTACAATTACGTCTTGGGAAACATCGACTAGGCGACGAGTTAAGTAACCAGAGTCAGCAGTCCGCAAAGCTGTATCTACCAGACCTTTTCTCGCACCATAAGAGGAGATAATATATTCGGTTACGGTTAAACCTTCACGGAAATTGGTTTTGATCGGTAAGTCAATAATTTCCCCTTGAGGATCTGCCATCAAACCCCGCATTCCTACGAGTTGACGCACCTGAGATAAGTTCCCCCGCGCTCCGCTAAAAGCCATCATATATACAGAATTGAGCGGATCAGTGGCTTTAAAATTATTTACCACTTCATCTTTGAGATTTTCCGATGTACTGTTCCAAGTATCGATTACTTTTTGAAATCGCTCTACTTCTGTAATTTCGCCGCGAGCATAACGTTGCTCAGTTTCCCTAATCTCCACCTCTGCCGCTTCGAGCAGTTCGGCTTTAATCGGTGGTACTTTTAAATCATCAACACTAATGGAAACTCCAGCTACTGTGGCATAGCGAAAGCCCATTTCTTTCAACAAATCAGCCATTGTTGCGCTACGAGCTGAACCATAGTTAGTGAAAGCCAAGGTCATCAATTTTTTGAGACGGCCTTTATCTACAATGTGGTTATAAAATTTCATCTTTGTTTTTTCCCGATTTAGCTATTAAAGTCTCTAATTTTCTATCGTTAGCTCAGTTTCTCACAATGTTGTTGTCAGGGCGTTTTGAACTGTCTTGTTATAAATTATTCTGCCAATAGTAGTATGAATGTATTGGGCTATCTGCTCTCCATCAGGAGATTTTCTAACAAACCGTTCGCGATAGTATTCAATTTTGCTGCCATCAGCAAAATTTTCTTCCTCTAAGACTTCTACATCGGGTTCTTCTGTTTCTACTTCTCCTTCGTAGCGCAGCCAGACATAGGCATGAATATCTATCTGCCCTTGTTCGTAAGCTTTGATGGCATCATCCAAATTACCAAAACGACGACCTTTGCCCTTATTTGCGTGAGGATTTTCTGCCGTCAGATAGTAACAACCCAATACCATATCTTGAGATGGTGTGACAATTGGTCTTCCTGTAGCTGGAGACAGAATATTGTGACAAGCCAGCATTAACAACCTTGCTTCTGCCTGGGCTTCTAAAGATAGAGGAACATGAACCGCCATTTGATCCCCATCAAAATCGGCATTAAATGCAGGACAAACCAGAGGATGTAGTTGAATAGCTCTTCCTTCTACCAAAATAGGCTCAAATGCTTGAATACCCAAACGGTGCAAGGTTGGTGCGCGGTTTAGCATCACTGGGTGTCCCGTAATTACTTCTTTCAGGACTTCATAGACACTGGGGTCATTACGTTGAATTAGTTTTTTGGCAGCTTTGATATTGTTCACCATGCCGCTATTAATTAAACGATGGATCACAAAGGGTTGGAATAATTCAATCGCCATTTCTCTAGGCAAACCGCACTGATATATTTTTAGTTTAGGACCAACCACAATTACCGAACGTCCTGAATAATCAACCCGTTTACCTAACAAGTTCTGGCGAAAACGACCTTGTTTGCCTTCAATGATGTCTGATAAAGATTTTAGAGGACGATTATTGGCACCTACGACCGTACGACCTCGACGACCGTTATCAATTAAAGCATCTACTGCTTCCTGGAGCATCCGTTTTTCATTACGGACAATAATTTCTGGTGCTAAAATCTCTTGTAAACGTGCCAGACGATTATTACGGTTGATTACTCTTCGATAGAGATCATTGAGGTCAGAGGTAGCAAATCGACCACCATCTAGCTGCACCATCGGGCGTAAATCTGGTGGAATAACGGGAATTGCTGTTACTACCATCCACTCTGGACGAGAACCTGTGGCCACAAAGTTATCAATAACTCGCAGGCGTTTGATTAACTTGGCTCGCTTTTGACCTTTAGCATCATTAATTTGCTCTCGAAGTTGTTCTGCTGCTTCTTCTAAATTAACTTCTTCTAAGAGTCTTTGTACTGCTTCTGCCCCAATACCAACTTCAACTCCTACCAGCTCGGAGTCTTCGCTGTAAAGTTGATCTTCGATCTCAATCCACTGATCTTCAGTTAAGAGTTGTTTGGGAGACAGATTCTGAGCATTACCTGGATCAAGAACTACGTAAGCGTTAAAGTAAACAACTTGTTCTACATCCCGCAGAGGCATATCTAGCAAAATACTTAAATAGCTAGGAATTCCTTTTAAATACCAAACGTGGGTTACGGGAGCAGCAAGCTTGATAAAGCCCATGCGATGACGACGAACCCGTGATTCGGTTACTTCTACTCCACAACGCTCACAAACAATTCCACGATGGCGCACCCGTTTGTATTTACCACAATGACATTCCCAATCTTTGGCAGGCCCAAAAATACGTTCGCAAAATAATCCGTCCATCTCTGGCTTGAGAGTACGGTAATTAATGGTTTCGGGTTTGGTTACTTCTCCAACTAGTTGTCCGTTGGGTAAAGTTCGCTCTCCCCATTGACGAATTCTTTCAGGAGAGGCAATACCGATTTTGACGTAATCAAATCTCTGTTCTATTTGGTTTCTCATTTCTGACTGGGGATTGAGGACTGGAGACTGGGGACTAGGGACTAGGGACTAGGGACTAGAAAAACTATTATTCCTCATCCTTTATCCCCTCATTGTTTGGTTTAAAATTAGGCTTCTCCTTCTTGTGTCTCTTCTCGGGATAGAGACTCATAAGTAGGTCGATTGGGAGTACGACGAGGAGTATCTGCCATTAAATCAACTTCAACGTCGCGGCTACTTCCGTCTTCTAATGCTTCGAGCTTATGTACGGCAATATCTAATCCTAGAGACTGTAGTTCTCGCATGAGTACTTTAAATGATTCAGGTGTACCAGGACGAGGAATGGGTTTGCCTTTGACGATCGCATTTAAAGCCTCATTACGCCCCTGCATATCGTCTGATTTGACGGTTAATAGTTCTTGCAGAGTATAGGCTGCACCATAAGCTTCTAATGCCCATACTTCCATTTCTCCGAAACGTTGACCACCTTGTTGAGCTTTACCGCCGAGAGGCTGCTGCGTGACTAGGGAGTAAGGCCCAGTTGAACGAGCGTGAATCTTATCATCCACTAGGTGAACTAGTTTGAGCATATAGGCTTGACCTACGGTCACAGGGCGATCAAATGCTTCTCCTGACCGTCCGTCATAGACTTTGATCTTACCTGGATTTTCGGGGTCAAATACCCAATTTTTACCTGGCTTGAGAGAGGCTTCTTGAATCTTGCCGTGAACGGTTTCTCTGGATGCTTCCTTGCCGTACATTTCATCGAAAGGCATTATTTTAAATCTCGTTGCTAGGTTTTCACCTGCCCACCCCAGAAGACATTCAAATACCTGTCCCACATTCATCCGAGAGGGAACACCCAAGGGATTGAGGACAATATCGATAGGAGTCCCATCGGGCAGATAAGGCATATCTTCAATAGGCAAAATGCGAGAAATAATCCCTTTATTGCCGTGGCGACCTGCCATTTTGTCCCCTACCTGAATCTTCCGTTTCTGGGCAACGTAAATTCGCACGACCATATTGGCACCAGGAGGTAGTTCATCTCCCTGTTCTCTAGTGAACACCCGTACATCTACTACCCTACCTTTTTCGCCATTAGGAACTCGTAGTGAATTATCACGAACATCTCTGGCTTTTTCCCCAAAAATGGCTCTTAATAGTTTTTCTTCTGGTGGCTGATCTGATTCTCCTTTCGGGGTAACTTTACCGACCAAGATTTCTCCAGCTTCAACCCAGGCACCGATATGAATAATGCCGTGTTCGTCTAAATTCCGCAGTGCGTCTTCCCCGACGTTGGGAATTTCTCTAGTAATTTCTTCTGGCCCCAATTTAGTTTGTCGGGCTTCGATTTCAAACTTTTCAACGTGAATACTGGTGTAAACATCGTCGTAGACCAATCGTTCGCTAATCAAAATCGCATCTTCGTAGTTATACCCTTCCCAAGGCATATAGGAAATTAAGACGTTTTGTCCTAGTGCTAGCTCTCCACCTTCTGTAGAAGAGCCATCTGCTAGTACTTGTCCTGGCACTACGTCTTCCCCAACATAGACCAGAGGTCTTTGATTGAGACAGGTATCTTGATTAGAACGCTGATATTTTTGCAGTTTATAGGTAATTTCTTCCCCTACTTTAGGGGCATACATCCCGTTTTTACCTTCTTCTACCTTAACTCTGACGATATTGGCGTCAACGTAGGTAACAATGCCGTGAGTCCTGGAAACTACCACCATTCCCGAATCCCTTGCGGTCTGGGCTTCGAGTCCAGTTCCTACTAAAGGACGCTCTGGACGCAATAAAGGAACTGCCTGCCTCTGCATATTCGATCCCATTAAGGCACGGTTAGCGTCATCATGTTCGAGGAAAGGAATCAAACTAGTGGCAACCGAAACAATCTGCACGGGAGATATAGCTACGTAATCGACTTCATTGGCATCACAAGTGGAGAATTCCTGGCGATAGCGAATGGCGATGGTTTCTCCTAAGATATAGCCCTGATCGTTGGTAGCAATATCTCCAGGGGCAACCCGTAAATCATCTTCTTCGTCAGCCGTTAAATAGATAGGGGTTTCGTCCCGCAAAACTCGACCATTGTCAACTCGATAATAAGGAGTTGCAATGAAACCATAAGAGTTAACTCGCGCATAAGTGGCCAATGAACCAATTAGGCCAGCATTAGGTCCTTCAGGAGTTTCTACCGGGCAAATGCGACCATACTGAGTCGGGTGAATATCCCTGACGGCAAAGCCAGCTCTTTCTCTCGTTAGTCCTCCAGGGCCTAAGGCGGAAAGACGACGTTTATGGGTCAACTCTGCTAAAGGATTAGTTTGATCCATGAACTGGGATAGCTGGGACGAACCAAAGAATTCTTTGATTGCTGCCACCAGAGGCTTGGGATTAACCAGTGCTGCTGGAGTTAAGCTATTGGCTTCGCTAACGGTCATCCGTTCACGAATAATTCTTTCAAGACGATTTAACCCGACTCTGACCTGATTCTGTAATAGTTCTCCTACAGAGCGTACCCGACGATTTCCTAAGTGATCGATGTCGTCGGTGCTGCCGCCATCGAATTCCAGGTTAATTAAATAGGCTACTGCTGCCAAAATATCAGTAGTAGTCAACACTCTCATCGTATCAGGAACGGTGAGACGCAGTTTTTTGTTTAGTTTGTAACGACCAACGTGTCCTAAGTCATAGCGTTTGCAATCAAAGAAGCGTGATTCTAATAGCTGTTGTCCACCACTAACGGTAGGAGGCTCCCCTGGACGCAGTTTGCGGTATAGTTCTAGTAAAGCTTCTTCTTCGCTGGGATTGCCTTCTTTATCAAGGGTTTTTTGATAAAAATCGGGATGACGTAAACCATCCATAATTTCGTTATCGCTCAGTCCGATCGCTTTGAGAAGAACTTGAGCCGAAAGTTTGCGGGTTTTATCGATTCTGACCCAAACTAAGCCATTTTTATCGGTTTCAAATTTCAACCAAGCTCCTCGGTTGGGGATCAAAGAAGCTGAATAAGTACGACGACCATTTTTATCGGTTTCCGCCTTATAGTATACTCCAGGCGATCGCACTATTTGGTTGACAATCACTCTTTCTGCACCGTTAATAATGAAAGTGCCTCGGTCAGTCATTAAAGGCAAGTCACCGACAAAGACTTCCATTTCTTTGATTTCGCCGCTTTCTTTATCGATTAAACGGGTAGGAACGTACACCTGGACATTGTAGGTACTGTCGCGGCGCTTGGCTTCCTCCATTGAATACTTAGGTTCTTTGAGCCGATAATTCTCGCCAATAAAATGCAGCTCGAATTTACCAGTGTAATCGGTAATGGGAGAAAAGCTGTTGAATTCTTCGATCAACCCTTTTTCCAGAAACCAGCGAAAACTAGAACGTTGAATTTCGATTAAGTCTGGTAGGAGATTATAAGTCAGATTAGTCATGAAGATTATGGCTCTTTGTACTGTGTTTGAGGTTTTCCTGCGGCTCTCAGGGAAAAAATTGCAACTGGCGTTTTTAAAAAATCTATGTATTTATTTAGTTGTTTAGTTGTCGTTGTTTAGCTGAATTTTAAACAAGCGACAAGCATTTTCCGTCGTCTGTTGAGCTATTATTTCTAACGATGTCTGACGTAAGTCGGCTACTTGTTTAGCTACATTAACTACATAAGCCGGCTCGTTAGTTTTCCCTCTGTGTGGCACAGGAGCGAGAAAAGGACAGTCCGTTTCAATTAATAGACGATCATTTGGCACGGTCTTAACCGCTGCTTGAACTTGTTTGGCGTTTTTGAAAGTGACGATACCGCTGTAGCTGATATAAAACCCAAGGTCTAAAAACCATTGAGTTTCTTCCTCATTTCCTCCCCAGCAGTGCATGACACCTTGTACCGAACCTTCAGTCTGCCAAAAGTCTACTAATAACTCTTTTAAACTCACCGCCGCATCCCGACAATGGATAATGACTGGTTTGTCTAATTCTTTGGCTATTTTTAATTGTTCTCGTAAAGCTAAAATTTGTATTTCTTGATTGTCAGCTTTGTAGAAGTCTAATCCTGTTTCACCAATGGCGACTACTCGCTGATCTGAAGCGGCTAAAGTCTTTATTTGGTCAGCAGTTTCGCTATTCCACTTCTGGGCATCCAAGGGATGCAAACCAATTGCAAATGACAATTCAGGGAATCTATCTGCTAAGGATTGTATTCCCTGAAATTCTTTTGGTTCTACACAAGAATGTACCAAGTGAACTACACCTGCCTCCTGCCAACGCTGTTTTAACGAGCTTAAATTCCCTTGAAAAACATCGAAGTTGATGTGAACATGGGTATCTATTAACTGCATTTACTTGGTGTATTGCTTGTTTTTGGATATATGTTGCTAAAGAATTGCTAATCAATAAATTAATCAATGTGTCTAGCAATATTGCTCTTGGTTTTCCCTAATTTAGTCTTGTTTATGTTTACCAAGCCAGGGCTAGTCCTGTCGTTCTAGGGCAGGATTTCTCTGACCAGTTAACTATTTTCACGAAGCAACAGCTGTAACTTTTTTCAAAGTCCTGGCTAAACGAGCTTTCTTTCTAGCTCCGTTGTTTTTGTGCAGCACGTTCCGCTTTACTGCTTTATCTATCTTGCTGTAAGCTGCCGACATAGCCTGTTGAGCAGTTTCCATGTTTTCTGGAGTCTGTTCGGCTGTATATGTTTCTACTGCACCAAAATACTTTTTCATTAAAGTTTTAAGTGCAGACTTGTATGTTTTGTTGCGCAGTCGATTGCGCTCTGCTGTTCTGATGCGTTTGATTGCCGATTTGGAGTTAGCCACAGTTTTCTTAAGAGTTTGCCTTGCTAGTAATCTTGGAAGTTTATATAGAATTGGATTTTTCAGTGTAACAACTATAAAAGCTTCATGTCAAGTTTGATTTAAGATAATTATCTGAATTTTGATGAGTTCTGGGATGATCGAAGATTCGATAACAGAGCGACTAACTAAAGATTCACGTTAAGCTAGAAATATAGTGAGCTATTAACTGTAAAGATTTCTTATAATAGGTATTCTGCCTACAAGTAAAGTCTTAGCGAAGAAGTAAAAATTAGCTCTAAGTTAAAGCTCACTTTGTATAATAGCTCAAATGGACATGGGGATCTCGATGCTGCGAATAATTGATCGGCAAACTGAGGCACAAACTGAATTAAAGCGTATCGGCGATCGCACTAACGGTGACGACATCAGACCAAAAGAAGAACTGGTCAAAGAAATTGTCAACACCGTTAAACAAAAAGGCGATCGCGCTTTGCTCTCATACACTGAGCAATTTGATCGGCAAGTCTTTACTGCTGACCAATTGAGAGTCAGCGGTTCAGAATTAGATGCTGCTTACCAACAAATATCTAAAGACTTGCTCCACGCCATTCAATTAGCCTGCCAAAAAATAGAAGCTTTTCATCGGCAGCGTGTCCCTAAATCTTGGGTACAGTTTGAAGAAGATGATGTAGTTTTAGGTAAACGCTATACTCCAGTAGATCGGGCGGGACTATATGTTCCTGGCGGTAGAGCTTCCTATCCTAGTACGGTGTTGATGAATGCCATCCCCGCTAAAGTTGCCGAAGTACCCCGCATTGTGATGGTGACTCCCCCCAGCCCTGATGGCAAGATTAATCCTGCCGTGTTAGTGGCGGCACAAGAAGCGGGAGTTGAAGAAATTTATCGCGTTGGTGGAGCGCAGGCTGTAGCCGCATTGGCATACGGTACAGAGACGATACCGAAAGTAGATGTGATTACTGGCCCAGGTAATATTTATGTCACCTTGGCGAAAAAAATGGTTTACGGCACAGTGGGAATTGATTCCCTGGCTGGGCCATCAGAAGTATTAGTTATTGCCGACGAGCAAGCTAACCCTGTCCACGTGGCAGCAGATTTACTAGCTCAAGCCGAACACGATCCGATGGCGGCGGCAATTTTATTAACTACTGATCCTATTCTGGCAGGGAAAGTGCAGCAGGAAGTTGATAAACAGTTAGAACACCATCCTCGTAAAACTCTAACCGAAAAAGCGATCGCTCATTACGGTTTGATTGTAGTAGTTGAGTCCCTCAAGGTTGCGGCAGAACTTTCTAATTTGTTTGCTCCTGAACATTTAGAACTGGAAGTAGCCGAGCCGTGGGATTTAATTGAGCAGATTCGCCATGCCGGGGCAATTTTCATTGGTAACTCGACTCCAGAGGCTGTGGGAGACTACTTAGCGGGGCCAAATCATACTTTACCGACTTCAGGCGCGGCTCGTTATGCTTCTGCATTGGGAGTAGAAACCTTTATGAAACACTCTAGCTTGATTCAATATTCGTCTACTGCTCTAAAAAAGATGTCGAGTACGATTCAGATTTTGGCTCAGGCAGAAGGATTACCTTCTCACTCAGATTCAGTCAAGTTTAGAACCGAATAAAAAAAATACGTATAGCGATCTTAATTTATTTTTCCAAGAGGTCTATATGATTATTTTTTACGAATGATTTAAGATTGCTATATTTACCTATGTCTTTAATAATATTTACTGGTCTGGATAGAGTTTTACTGCCAATCCAGAATCGTAATTACTACGATCAATTGCTACAGACATTGCGGGAGCTGCAAGGCAAAGAAGTTACCCTTATTTCTGTGAGTGCCAACACGCGCGCAGAAGTAGAAAAATTAAATAAAATAATCGGCTTGAACGATCCTTTCATTGTGGAACATGGTAGTGGTATTTTTATTGCCAAAAGCGATCGCAGTTTTGCCGTTTCAGAAGTTGATAAAACAGAAAATTAGGAAAAATATTATTTAAAACAGCTTGGCTGTAATTATACCGAAGCTAGAGCTGCTTTAAAAGCAGTACAAGAAGATATTAATCAGATTTTGCGAGGATTTGGCGATTTAGATGAAGCAGATGTGGCATCTTTGACGGGACTCTCATTAACAGCAGCTAGATACGCTAAAGCTAAAGAATTTAGTGAATCTTTTGAGACTCCTGTTCGTATACCAATCGCCAAAATTAAAGCAGTTGCCGAGGAATATGGCTTTAGAATACTGAGCGGCGATCGCAATTTGTCACACATAGTTGGTCAAGGTGCAAGTAGAGCAAAAGCAGTCCAGTGGCTAAAACAAAACTATCAACTAGCAACATCAGAGGAAAAGATAGTAACTGTAGGCTTAGGGAGCAGTTCACAGGATTGGGAAATGCTAGAAGCAGTAGATGTGCCAATTGTTATTCCCACTTCTGAAGGAGTGCCTCCCAGTTTGGCAGATAGAGGCTGGAAAGTAGCATCTGCAATTGGCTCTCAAGGTTGGGTCAAGTCTGTAGCCGAAATTTGCGATCGCTATTTGCAGTAAAATTTTGTAGTAAAATTTTGCAAAAATCGAGCTGTTTTTGTTCACGACACCATAAATCTGTTATAATTCAAAATCGTTGGAGCTGGAGAGGTGGCTGAGCGGTTGAAAGCGGCTCCCTGCTAAGGAGTTATGGGGTGTAAACCTCATCGGGGGTTCGAATCCCCCCCTCTCCGTATCAATAAATGAAATATTTTCTTAAGCTTGGCTGGCGAGTAATATTCAATATTCGAGTACAATTCCGATCAATTGAAATTGGATAGGAGTGAAATTAGAATTTTGAATATCAAAGCTAAAAAAATAATAATTGCTATAACTTGTCTGAGTGCCAGTCTGTTAGTAACTGCCTGTCAAGGTGGAGATTCCTCTGGTAATCAAACTAATAATCAAAGTACTGGAGGAGAAGGACTCAAATTAGGAACATTAGCCCCCATTACAGGGGATCTTTCATCTGTAGGACAAAATTTTCCATCGGGAGTGCAATTGGCAGTAGACACTATCAATGAGTGCGGTGGAGTAAATGAAAGCTCTGTCAGTTTAGTTACGGAAGACGATCAAACCGATCCTAGTGCTGGTAGCACGGCTATGACTAAATTAGCAGAGGTAGATAAAGTTGCCGGGGTGGTTGGCTCTTTTGCTAGTAGTGTTTCTGGGGCTGCGATTGAGATAGCGGTACGTAACAAAGTGATGATGGTATCTCCTGCAAGCACTAGCCCTGTATTTACCGAGCGTGCTAAAAATGGCGAGTTTAACGGCTATTGGGCGCGTACTGCACCGCCAGATACCTATCAATCTAAAGCATTAGCAGCATTAGCCAACAAGCAGGGATTTAAAAATGTTTCTACTGTTGCCATTAATAACGACTATGGAGTCGGATTTGAACAGCAATTTGTCCAAGCTTTTGAGAAATTAGGCGGCAAAATTACTGATAAACAAAAACCTGTTCGGTATGATGCTAAAGCAGCAACTTTAGATAGTGAAGCTAAAGCTGCTTTTAGTGGGAAACCTGATGCCGTTGCTGCGGTACTTTATGCAGAAACTGGTAGCCTGTTGCTGAAATCTGCCTTTGAGCAGGGCTTGACAGAAGGAGTAACGCTTTTACTGACTGATGGAGTATATTCTGAGGATTTTGTCCAACAAGTTGGTAAAACTCAAGATGGGAAGTCGATTATTGCGGGATCTTTAGGAACTGTACCAGGAGCTAATGGTCAAGCACTCAAAGAGTTTACTGCTCTTTGGAAAGAAAAAACTGGCAAGGAGGTAACTGCTTATCTTCCTCATAACTGGGACGCTGCGGTATTAATGATGCTTGCCGCCGAAGCGAGTGATGCTAATACAGGAGAGGGAATCAAAAGTAAGATATCAGAAGTTGCTAATGCCCCGGGTACAGAAGTAAGCGATGCTTGTCAAGCAATGGCATTAGTTCGCAAAGGCGAAGATGTTAATTATCAAGGTGCTAGCGGTAATGTAGACATTGATGCCAACGGAGATGTTGTTGGTAGTTATGATGTTTGGCAAGTTGGCGAAGATGGCAGTTTGAAAGTTATTGATAAGGTTGATCCGATTAAGTGACATTTCCCAGGCAAAAATAAACAAAGTAGTTTTAATCTTGCAAAGCACCCCTAAATCAAACTAAGCTAAACGGTAAAAGGTCTAGATATTAGACTTGATTTTCTTGGTAAAGCTTTTACTAACCCAAATCGCGAAGCATACCCGAAGGGTAATCGCACTTTCTAGAAAATAGATACCATAAATTATGATGCTGAAACAAGTTATTGCCCAGATCAAAAATTTCTTTCCCGCACCAGAAGTCCACGCTCATTGTGATGGTCCTTGTGGTGTTTACGATCCTGCTTCCGCTCGAATTACCGCTGAAGCTGTAGTTTCCATGACTAAGAAAATTCTTGATCTAGAAGCCCCAGACTCTAGCGATAAAGCAGCAACTATCGCCTACCAAAATACTCTTTCTCGCTTTATTGCCATCAAAGAAGAACAGGCGCAAAAAACTAAAGAAGATTTACTGATTCTTTGGACAGACTATTTTAAACCTGTACATCTCGAAAAATATCCCGATCTTCACGATACTTTTTGGAAAGCAGCAAAACTCTGTTCTGCTTGTAAGGTCGAAGTTAGTGCCGAACACGCCAACGAATTATTAGATGCAGTTCAAACAATTCATCAAATGTTCTGGGCGACTAAAGAACGTGAGGTTAACTGGTATAAAGCTAGTTAATTAAAAGATTTTCAGGTAAATAAATTTATAGCAGAGGTGAGTTATTAATTAATAACTCACCTCTGCTCTATCTGTAAGTTATTTTTGCGCGACTCCTAACCAAAAAAATCTTCTTTCAAGATTTCTTCTAAATTCATATTGTTGTTTTCTGGGATATCAAACTCCCGTTTCCGAGAGGCTACAGCGTCTTGATAAATTTCCGTATACACTTCTGTCATATGGTTTTTCAAGCTAGGACTTCGCTTAAGTAATCGCTTAATACGATTACGGAAATTGACCACTTCGGCTTGCCAGTGCTTAGTGTTTTGTTCTTTCTGTTCGTCCCAATACTGAAGCTTAAGGATATGTTCAATCAATCGCTCTAAATAACTTTCAAGCGAGCGCTTTTCTGATTTGCTCATATCCTCGATTTCTTCTAATAAATTTTCCCAGTCCATAGCTTCAATATCTCGATTTTTAATGGCGATTGCTGTCTGTTTAGCCCATTCGTTAAAGTCGCGATTATATAAATTGGTAATCATAAGTTTGGTTTTATTTCTCGTTATTGGGTTCTATTGGTAGTATTGCCATACTACCGATTTAAGCAAATTGTAAACACTTTTAGAACTAAATTCTGTGTCCCCCAAGGTTGAGTGCAGTAGCCAGGTAAATAGCTTTACAAAACATTATTAAAGTTAAATAACTCTTCAAACACTTCAATAAATATTTATCGTTTGATTACCAAAATTGTGATTACTTTAGTGCGTCAAGGTTTTTAACTAAAATCGCTCACATTAATTAATTTAAAGCAGTGCCACAATAGGAGTGAATTAAATCATAAAGAACATTCTTGGATTCAAGTGTTAAATAAACTTGAATATTCAATAGAATTGTAAAGATGATCTAGGTGCGAGTGAGGATTTCGTAGAATGCCCAGGTTTTTGGGGGGAATTAATAAGATCGCCCCTATATTTGCTATTGCTTTTTTATTGACATCTAGAATCGAGGCTGCGGAATTACCAGAAGTTGAAGCTCTAAACTCAAATCAGCAAGCTTACTCTAGGTCACAGATTCAAAATAGTCAAGTTGAGCTAAAGCTAGACAAATTCAACTCATCTATATCTCAGGCAACTCAGGCAAATAGTGTAGAGCAATTAAAAGACGTAAGACCGATAGATTGGTCTTATGAAGCTTTGAGAAGCTTGATAGATCGCTATAGTTGTGTGATTGGATTTCCTGATCAAACTTATCGAGGAGGTCAAACAGTTTCTCGTTATGAGTTTGTCGCAGGTTTAAACGCTTGTCTGAATAAAATTGAGAGCTTATTTGCTAATTCGGATGACATACCTCAAGAAGATATTGATACTCTACTAAAATTGATGCAAGAGTTTCAAACAGATTTAGCTTTGCTTCAAGGAAGAACAGATGGCTCTCAAGCACGAATTGAAGATTTACAAGCAACCCAATTTTCTACTACTAGTAAGTTAACAGGGGAAGTGATTTTTGGCTTGGGTAGTATTTTGACAGGTAGTGAGAATGATAATTCTGTTTTAGGCTCTAGAACACGTTTGGATATAAAAACAAGCTTTAATGGCAATGATTTGCTGTTCACTAGGCTTTCTGGTGGCAATTTTACTGATTTTTCCGAATCAACGGCAACTTTTGCCGGAAATTTAGCCTTTGCCGAACCTACTGATAATGATTTGGGTTTAGAAACTCTTTACTATACTTTTAAAGTCGGCGGCAAGACTGACTTTATTTTGGGTGCGACTGGAACAGGAGCCGATGAGCTAGCTAATACAGTTAATGTTTTAGATGGGGATGGAGGATCGGGGGCAATTTCTGCTTTTGGGACTCGCAATCCGATTTATTACCAACCTGGCGATGCAGGGATGGGGATTAGACATCGTCCTTTGAATCAAATTGAAATTAGTGCTGGTTATTTAGCGTATCCTGCCAACCAATCAAATTCAGGTAGTGGCTTATTTAATGGCCCTTTTAGTGCGCTAGGACAAATCCTGTTTACCCCCAACGATAATTTGAATTTTGCGGCGACTTATATTCATAGCTATAACCAAAGCGATACAGGAACAGGAAGTAATTTAGCTAATTTGCGATCGCTCACTGCCGAATTATTGGGAGCAGAAGTTTCTACGCTCAGTAATTCATACGGTGTAGAGTTGTCTTGGACAGTTAGCGATCGCATTATACTCGGTGGCTGGGGTGCATTAAGTCAAGTTCGCAATCTTTCTAATCTGGGCGGACAAATTGATCCAGGAACACAGGATATCTGGAATTGGGCGACAACTTTAGCCTTAACCGATCTCGGAAAGGAAGGTAATATGGCGGGAATTGTCGTCGGGATGGAGCCAACAGTAACCGATTCAACTATTGATAGTGTTAAGGAAGATCGCGATCGCTCTTGGCATTTAGAGGCTTTTTATCAGTATCAGGTTAATGATAATATTGCGATTACTCCTGGAGTGGTTTGGATCACAGCACCAGATAGCAACACTCAAAATTCCGACGATCTGGTTATTGGTACTGTTCGTACTACCTTGAGTTTTTAATTGGTTGAATCAATGGCTCTAGGCTTTAAGCTTACAACTTTTTAATCATAGAGACTTTTGGCTCAGTTGAATTCGGAGACTTAGGCTGGAGCTGCAACATGACCCAATTAATTACACCAGTTAGAATTCAAATTATAATGGCAAGTCATTATCGTCATCGTCACTATTATCCAGCAATCTAATAGGTTCTTGGTTAGGAAATTCGACGACCAAATGAAGTTTGCCACCAACAGCATGAATGTAGTCTTTCAAGGTAGAAAGATGAATGTTATTTCGTCTTTCCAAACGAGAAACATTTTCTTGCTTAATACCGAGTAATTTAGCGATATCATCTTGAGTTAACTTACGCTGTTTTCTCAATTCTTGTAATGTCATCTCTTCAGCAATAAGTTCTTTAGTTAAATTTGCGATCGCTTTTTGGCGTTCAGGAGATAGAGATTTTATTTTGTCGTTTAGAGAAGTGGGCATGATCTTAAAATTGGGTAAATTAAAGATTTTCAAGATAGTCACTAAATCGTTGCTCGGCTATACGGATAAGATTACGGTAAAAGCGTTTTTGATTGACACTGGATTTATCACCAGCGATAAGTAAGACGGCTTGCCGTTGAGGGTCAAAAGCAAAAGCAACTCGCCAAACCCCACCATCAGCATTAAACCGAAGTTCTTTCATGTTGGGATATTTAGAACCTTTGAGAGTGTCAACACGGGGTCGAGATAATGTTGAACCAAATTCTTCCAGTAAGGCAGCATTCGCCAAAAGTTTATTTTGAACTTCTGTTGGTAGAGAATCAAATTCAGGTTCAAATTCATAATGAAAAATGACAGTCCAGTTCATAATTCTATTATGCGTTCCATAGCATATTTATACAATAAATTTGTAATTGCATAAACGATCATCTAAGCAGCGGTATTCCGTCACTGGTACAATCTAGCCAAAGAATTGGGCTATTGTTCGGGGCAAGAAATAAGAGAGGGTGAGCAGTGGGTTTGTATTTCTGGAAGCTGGGAAAAATGGGGTGATGCAGTTAACAGGGGCTATTCGTTGGACTATCTGAAAAAAATCATAAAAGTAAAAAATAATTTCAAATCAGTCTTTTCAGACTAATTTGAATGG
>Ga0114940_10000100_pt1 | contig 54267 bp, 39 predicted proteins | sample ColdCreekSource_FD_87195 | JGI IMG/M metagenome (GOLD analysis project Ga0114940, IMG submission 87195) | Groundwater microbial communities from Cold Creek, Nevada to study Microbial Dark Matter (Phase II) - Cold Creek Source | ecosystem: Environmental > Aquatic > Deep subsurface > Groundwater ...
CGACAACGCGGCGCGCGCAGGCATCTCGATCTGCATGGATGACATGGTCATTCCTGACAGCAAGAAAGAGATTCTCGACGCGTGCCAGCGCGAGGTCGAGACCGTCATCGAGCAGTACCAAGAAGGTCTGATCACCGACGGCGAGCGTTACAACAAGGTCGTCGACATCTGGGCTGACGCGGCGGATCGCATCGCGACCGACCTGCTCGATGGTATCGGCAAAGAAGAGATCATGGATCCTGAGACGAGGGAGAAGAAGCTTTCGCCTTCGTTCAACCCGATCTTCATGATGGCCGACTCCGGCGCGCGTGGCTCGAACCAGCAGATTCGTCAGCTGGCCGGTATGCGCGGCTTGATGGCTAAGCCCTCGGGCGAAATCATCGAGAACCCGATCAAGGCTAACTTCCGCGAAGGCCTCACAGTGCTCGAGTACTTCATCTCGACGCACGGTGCTCGTAAGGGTCTCGCAGACACCGCCTTGAAGACGGCGAACTCTGGTTACCTCACGCGTCGCTTGGTCGACGTGGCGCAGGACGCCGTGGTCACCGAGTACGATTGCGAGACTCTCGACGGCATCTGGACGGGTGCGTTGGAAGAGGGTGGCGAGATCGTGCAGACCTTGGGTGAGCGCATCCTCGGTCGCGTGGCGCTCGAAGACATCGTCGATCCGGTGACGGGCGAAGTTCTCGTCAGCGGTGGTGGCGACATCGACGAAGACACAGTGCGCCGCATCGAAGACGCGGGCATCGAGAAGGTCATCATTCGCTCTGTGCTCACTTGCCAAGCTACGCGCGGCATTTGCGTGCAGTGCTACGGTCGTGACCTCGCGCGCGGCTACAAAGTGAACATCGGCGAAGCTGCCGGCGTCATCGCTGCGCAGTCGATCGGTGAACCGGGCACTCAGCTCACCATGCGTACCTTCCACATCGGTGGTGCGGCAGCGCGTGGTCGGATCGAGCAGAGCAGCTTGGAAGCTCGCTCGGAAGGTATCGTCAAGCTCGAGAACGCCCAGCTCGTCACACGTAAAGACGGCCAGACGGTGGTCATGAACCGCCATGCTGTCGTCAAAGTGGCAGACGATTCTGGTCGCGAGCGCGAACGCTACAATCTCACCTACGGCGCCTATCTGAAGGTTGCTGAAGGTGATCGCGTCAAGAAGGGCCACGTCCTCTCGGAGTGGGATCCATACGCGATTCCGCTGCTCACCGAGGCGGCCGGTGTCATCAAGTACGGCGACGTCATCGAAGGCGTCACGATGGAAGAGCGCCTCGATGAGGTGACTGGTCTATCGCGTCGCGTCGTGACTGAGTCGCGCGATCCGAGCGCACGCCCGCGTGTGTCGGTGAAGGATGCCGACACGGGTGAGACCGTCGTCAAGGGAGGCTCGCCTGCGCGTTACTTCCTGCCGGTCGGTGCCAACATCACCGCGCAAGAAGGTCACGTCGTGGAAGCTGGCGAGATCATCGCCAAGATTCCTCGCGAGACCACGAAGACCAAAGACATCACCGGCGGTTTGCCGCGTGTCGCGGAGCTCTTCGAAGCGCGTAAGCCCAAGGACCACGCGATCGTTGCTGACATCGACGGCAGCGTATCGTTTGGTAAGGACACCAAGGGTAAGCGCAAGCTGCTCTTGACGCCCGAAGCCGGCGGCGAGCCCCGCGAGCACTTGTTCGCTAAGGGTCGCCACCTCACCGTGAAAGAAGGCGACTTCGTTCGCGCTGGTGATCCGTTGATGGACGGGCCTAACAACCCGCACGACATCTTGCGCGTGAAGGGTGAAAAGACCCTGGCCGCGTGGTTGGTGAACGAAATCCAGCAGGTTTACCGCTTGCAGGGCGTGACCATCAACGACAAGCACATCGAGACGATCGTGCGTTGCATGCTGCGTCGCGTGCGCATCAAGGAGGTCGGAGACTCCGGCTTCCTGGTGGATGAGCATGTCGACAAGCGTGAGTTCGAGCGTGAGAACGAGAAGGTCATCTCTCGTGGCGGCAAGCCTGCCGTCGCGGAGCCGCTGCTCCTCGGCATCACCAAGGCCTCGCTCTCAGGCGACTCGTTCATCTCGGCGTCTTCGTTCCAAGAGACGACCAAGGTGCTCACAGAGGCATGCATCGCGGGTCGTATCGACCACCTCCGCGGTCTCAAAGAGAACGTCATCATGGGCCGGCTCATCCCGGCCGGCACAGGCCTACCCGCCTACAAGCGGCTGGACGTGCTCGTGGAAGACGCAATCAGCATGAGCGGCGAGCCCAGCGAACCGCAAATCGCAGCAGCAGCGAACGAAGAATCGTGACCTGCTAGGCGGGGGCTAGCTCCTCGCTGCCCAAAAAACAAAACGCCCCGAGCTCTAACGAGCCGGGGCGTTTTGCTTTTCACGGACCCTCGGACGCAACTTAGGTTTGGCTAGGCCGAACAGCTGTCTAGGATGAGCTGCGGGCAAATACCGCGACGTTGTGTCGAAGGCCTAATGGAGTCCAGGTACGAAAAACCTGGCGATCAAGTAGACGCATACCCCGACAACGACGATGTCCCACAGCGAGACCAACGGATTTCCTTGCATCTCACAGTTCCCGCCCTGGCTTGCGGACGAGTGCCACTTGTCTGGAAGCGGAACGTCCGGCGGAGCCGCGCTGTCGATCATGATTTGAATCCGCTCGCCTTCCTTAAACTCGCGCAGCAATGGCGCGCCGGCGTACTCGGCAATCCGAGTGGAACCCTCGTACTCGTATTTTATGAAGTACGAGGTGTGTTGGCGATGACTGAAGATCTTCAGCACCTCGCCGGAGACTTCGACTGCGCGCTTGCGACCTCTAATCGCATCGATCTTCGCCAACACAAAGCAAACGAGCACAATGCCCGCGGCAATCGGCGCCAAATGCGTAGCCTCAGGGATGCGGCCCATCGAACATCAGTGTAGGAGCGTCTCGTGTCGCTGCCAAAAGCTTTCGTGTCACGATCCCCGGCATCTCGGCTGTCGCGCTCGACTGTGATGTACTCGTCGGTTGTGAGTAGCGCGGTGGTCACCCTATGCAGCGTTGTTGGGTGTGGGTCCTCGCGAACTTCCACCACTCAGACCTCCCCGGCTCAGGAAGCGCCGCTGTCCGACAATCGAGATACGACTGAGGCGAGCTGCCCTGAAGAAGTACAAGCTGGTTTCGAATCACCAGACATTGCGTTTCGTCGATACGCAGAGGACATCAACACTCGCAACTGGTGTGGCGCTGCTGGCACATTCGAGCGTTCGGCACGTGTCGATCTTGCAGAAATAAACTTCAAGGCACTCGCACTTCTGGCTGGGGCACCAAACCCGAACCGCGGGCAATACCACTCTCAGCTCGAGCTGTTCTGCGGCAAGCATGCGCTAGGCTGTCAGGATCCTCGGTGGGCTGAGCAGGCTGCGGCCGATCTCATGACCGGCACCGACGTTGCGCCAAAGCTTGTAGAACTGCGAAAGCTTGCTGCTGACCGCCCAGCGCAGATCTACAGAGAGCTGATGCTTCACATGGGTGCTGTCGACGCAGGCGCTCTCACAAGATTCGACACGTCGTTGGAATCGGCGCAAGTCACCGATGGTCAGGCGGCGGGCACGGCAAGACAGGAAGACGGTCGCACGTCTCGGATCAATTTCGTAAAAACCACTACGGGTTGGTTGTTAGTTGTTCGTTAGTTGAAGTTGGAGGACTCACGATGGACCTACTAAAGCTAGCATCCAACCTGTGTAGTAATCTAACTGGGTCGAAGTGCGCAGTGCCGAGAGAGTCGGCCTGGCGCATCACGATGCCGGGACAAGCCAACATCAGTTTGGATGTAGCGGATGTCATGACGGGCGGCCTAGCAGCGGTCTTGCCTGCTAATGCAAAGGTGTATGGCAGCTACTTCGTCTGCGGATTGGAGCGCAGTGTCGGTCCTGGGATGAAGGCGACCGTGACGGGCTTCGGTGGCGGTGTCGGGCTTGGAGCAGGCTGGGGTACCCCGTTCATCGGAGCCAGTTCTAAAGGTAAGCAGGAGGTGGTTTCTCTCAAGAGACGTGTGTTCGAGAAGGTTGGAAGTAGTGTTCAGGGGTACGCAATCGATCAAGCAAAAGGTCCGGGCAGTTGGGGCGGTGGCACTAGACTTGTGACAGGTCCAGATACAGCTGGTGACTTGGTGCTCGATGATTTTCACAATGCGTATGCGACAGTAGTCGGTCTAAGTGCGAATGCCGTCATCAACGGTGTTTCCGGAGGCCTAGTGATCTTCTCGAAGCAGAAACCTGTTCTGACACCAGTCGACTTGCCCTACGCTAAAGCGTTCGGTCTAATCGCAGGCGTTGGTTTGGCTATGAGCTTGGATGTTGAGGCGAACAGCCTCTACTACAATCTTCGTGTGGCATCCGGTGTTTGTATTTAGAGGAACGCACGCCTAGATAGTCGGCCTTTCTTGAGCACCGACTGGCACGCATAGTCTGCAACCCGACATCGGAAAAAGAGACCTTCGGCCTAAAACACGACAGGGTCAGGTAGTCTGGTCTGGCAGATGATGACGAAGCCGTGTGACGCGAGGTGGTTGAGGTGATCGGTGTATTCCATCGGGCCGGTGCCCGCGCCGGGACCCCATTGGAAGATGGGATGCTTCAGCCCGTCTTTGCCGAGCTCGGTCGGGAAGAAGATCCAGCTGTTGCCGTTCGGGCCGGTGTCTTCGATGTGCATTGGCGTGAAGGGGCCGGGACCGACTGTGAGATCGACTGTGTCGGCTGGTGGGAAGGCTCCGGTGCTGGGCGCCGTGGCAGTCGCGCCGCCGGACGTCGCGGCGTCTCCGGCCGCGCCTGTTGTGGTTGTGCTGGTGCCCGCCGCTCCGCCACCGGCTGCTGCCGATGCTCCGACTCCCGAGGTCCCTGACGCAGCAGCGTTGCCGGATGCAGCCGCATTGCCAGAAGGACCCGCTGTGCCGCTCGCGCCCGCATTTCTGTTCGGTGCAGTTGCCGTGCCGCCATTGGCTGCAGGCGGAGCGCCGCCTGAACGACCCGCGGTCGCTTGGCCCGCGCTGCCGCTGTCAGCTGCGGGTGTGGAGCTGCTTGGTTGACCCGCAGTGCTAGCTTGGTTCGTGCTGGCTGGATCATCGCCACCGCAGCTCCAGCCGACCGCCAACATCAATGAAACACTGATCCAGCTCGCCTTGCGCATCTCCGGCTCCCTTCGCTCGTTCCGTTGATTCGCTCGATGCCATCAACGTACTGTTAGAAGCCAAGAAGATCCTGACATGATTGCTTTCAACGCAAAGCGAATTCCCTGTACATCTCCATCTCAGGGTCGCTGAGTATGGCCAGAGACTGGGGGGTGGGATGACGTTGGCACCGGGGATGAAGGGTGCGGTTTGGTTGTTTGGGTTTGGTGGGATTGCTGCAGCGTTGGGCGTGTGGATGCTCGTCGAGCAGTACCGTTTCGAGCGTGCTGGTGTGAGCGCCGTCGCCCGCGTGGTGGAGCACGAGACGCGCATCGCGAAGAACAAAGCGAACACGCCGTACGAGCAGGTGTACGATGTCTATGAGCTCAACATGCGTGATGGCGAGCCGACGCGGTTTGCTGAGTTGGTGTACGGTTTCGCGGATCCAACTCCGATCGGCCAGACGGCCGAAGCATTCTATCCTTCCGACAAGCCTGAGCACGCGCGGCTTGCGGGCGCGCACTCAGGCATGGGTTGGGGTGCTATCGGCTATGGGGCCGTCTTCTTGGTTGTCGGAAGGCTTTACCTTCGCCGTGCGCGTGTCGAGCCCGTCGTGGGCACGCAGAAGGGCTCACGGAAGAATCGGGAGAAGCGTTGGCGTCAGCGGCGCAGAGACGGGGTTCGCAGAAAGTGAGACGCGTGATCTCAGCCATCTGCTGATCGCTCGGAGCGCTGTCGGGTCGAAGGTGGTTTCGATCTGGCCGTATTCCTCTGTGGAGCCGGTGCTGGCGGGCTGGAATAGGTGGTTTAGGTCGTCGAGGGCGGTGATCGTGTAGTCGGGGTTCTGGCCGGCTTCGAGCGCTTTCGCGATGGCGGGTAGGTTCTGCTCGGCTTCGACTTGTAAGTCGAGTGTGCCGTTCAGCGCGAGCACGGGGCAGGTGACTTGTGTCAATGCTGGCGCGGGATCATACGCAAGGAAGTACTTCATCCAGGGTGTGCGCAGCTCTGCGATGCTGGCTAAGATCGCTGCGTCCGTGTCGGCGCTGGCGATCAGCGCTTTGGCTTCGGCGCTGCGCTGTGACGTTGCGGCTTCCGTCTTGCTTTCGTTCCAGTATGCAGCCATCCGCTGCTGCGCGACCGTGTCATCAGGCTCGGCGACTGAGAGGTTCAAGAGCTGTTGAGAGAGCTCGGTCATGAACGTCGAGTAGTCTGCGGGAGCCGTGGCAGCAGCTTGGAGGAGCTCGATCTGTCGCGCTAGCAGCTCGTGCCCTGGGACGCCTGGGCCTGCGAGTAACACGATGAACGCGACGTCTTTGGAGCGCGCGGCAGCCGCCGGTGCAATGATGCCACCCTCACTGTGACCGATGAGCCCGATGCGCTCCGGGTCGATGTCGCGCCGGCTTTTCAGATAGGCGACGCCTGCGAGCACATCGCCGGTAAAGTCATCGCTCGTGGCTTTTGCGAAGTCGCCGGTCGAGCCGCCCACACTGCGATCGTCGACGCGCAGGACTGCGATGCCGCGACGCGTGAGGTAGTCAGCGATCACAAGAAATGGTTTGTGGCCGGCGATCGTTTCATCGCGGTCTTGCGCGCCCGAGCCGGTGATCAGGAGCACGGCTGCGTGTTGGCCCCTGCCGCGCGGTGTCGTCAGCGTGCCTGCCAAATGGACGCCCGCAGCAGCATTGTCGTAGCCGACTTCTTCTACGTCGTAGGGGAATGGTGGCTTTGGCCCTTGTGGTCTCGCTGGTCGTTCGACCTCGCTAGGCACGAGCTCGAGCGGAAAGGTCGCGCCGTTCTGACTAAAGGTTCCGGTGAACGAGCGCGGATCGGCGTTGAAGGTGCCGTCGTAGGTAGCCGCTGGATCGACAGCGACTTCCACGTGCAATGCGCGGCCGTCAAAAGTCACGACGCTCAGCGGCACCGACTCGCTCGACTGAATGGGACTGTCGGCAACGCCTGTGAGATTGCCCGCGTCGTCGCGGTTGAACGTGAAATACAGGCGCATGACGCTCGCGCCCGTGTCGATCGAACCGCCCCACGTGCCTTCGATTTGGGTGTCGTCTTGAGCTTGCAGTGGGCCGACCCACAACCAAGCTGAGAGCATCATGACTGCAGCGGATCGCAGCTGTCGCATCATCGCTAACCTCCCTCGTTGATGCCTGCCTATTAGCACGGCTGTCGTGCAGTGGCGCTCGAGCGCATGCCGGCGAAAGTGGTGGTGTCGAGTCAGTCCGTTCTGGGCTTGAACTGGCGAGCACACGAGGTGTACGCATGCGCGATGAACGCGAGCATCGTTCCGTTTCGGTGGGAGCCAGTCGTTGGCGGTCTCTTACTCGTGTTTTTTGTGCTGAGTAAGATCGGTCTTGTGCGCTTTCGCAGAAGCGCCGTTCAGGTGCGCGGCGTGGTCTTGAAGATCTTCGGGCACGGCAAACATACTTCATACTTTCTTCGGTATGAATATGAAGGGAGGAGCCGCGTTGCCGAGTACTGTGGAGTGCCACTGTTCCAAGAATATAAGATAGGTGATGAGTTAGAAGTTTTGATCGATTCTACAAGCCCACCTGATGTTAGTGTTCCTGACAAATGTCACGTCGCGACCAGCACGGAAGGGAACTGTATGCTGCCGGGGCTGCGCTTGTTGACGCTCACGGATGCACTGTTGCTTGGGGTGTACGGATACTTGATCATCAGCGGCTGCGCTCTGTAGAATGCACCCATGCGCGGCGCGCGAATTGGCGCTACAGTGCGTCAGCGAATGGATGACGCTGACTTGACGATGCATCGTGTGTTGATGGTGTTGCTGATGGCCGCTGGCGGCTGCGTTCGCGATCAGGAGCTTGCGCGACCTGTGGCAGCACTTTCGCCGCAGCCAGCTGTAGTGAGTGTGCCGCCGCCTGCCGCTGCTGCGCCGGACCGAGTTACCGCGATGCCTGCGGTGGCGCGTGGAGTTGCAGGGCTGCTCGACAGTGGAGAGCTCATTGTAGGCAATCGTGCGGGCCTCGAAGCTTGGCGAGCCGACGGATCCAGCCATCGGACAGTCAGTGCGGGCGTGGCGTTGCATCCGCGGCGCTTCGGCCGCGAGCATGTGGTCGCGCTGCGCAATCGTGGTGATGAGCTCCGTGATGGCGTCGTGCTCGAGTTGATCTCGCTGTTGGACGGCCAGCGTCGTGAGCTCGCTGAGCTGCCGGCTTTTCGCTGTGCGGGCCAGCAAGTGAAGCCTGCGCGCTTGGATATCGTCGAGCCAAAGAGCTTCGAGGTGGACAGTGAGAAGCGCGTGGCGTGTCTCGAGATCGCAGACGGTGCGGCGAATGCCGCGACGGTTCGGCTGCGCGCGCGCATCGATCTCGCGGCGGGACAGGTCAGTCGCTGGCTGGCCTTTGGTGACGCCGACTGCGCTGCGCCGGATGGTGTGAAAGTGGGCGAGCCTGCGAGCGATGGCGTGTGCTGGCGAATGACTGAGGTCGCACGCGAGCAGCCAGATCCTACGCTCTACCCGTTCACGTTCGACAATGAGCATGTGCGTACGACCGCAGCCAAGAGCGGCGCCCGCAAGCTGCAAGTGCGCGGCTACGAGATCGAATCGATCTCACCATCCAATCGCTGGTTGGTGCTCGCTGGCGACTACACGGAGCGCGAAGCGACGTATAGGCGCTTGCTGTTCTTAGATCGCAGTCGCGGCGCGCTGTTTCCGCTGAGCGATCGCGTCGGGCCCTGGCCGCCGCCGCTCAGCGCTGCAGGCGCCAAGCTCGCCGTTCCGGTGAAACAAGCGCCTCTGGTCGCGAATGCGACGGATGTGCGCTGGCTCGGAACCGGTGAAGAGACAGAAGTGTTGGTGTCGGACAAGCTTGTGATCAAGCCCGGTCGCCCCGCTTTTCAGATCGCGGATGCCGAGCTCGCGCGTTGAGCGCCGCGCAGCGTCGAACAAGCACGTACTCGTATGGTCGAGCACGTGCACCTGCACCGGAGCGCGGACCTCGCGCGCTGAACTAGGTGGGGTGTCGGACAAGCGGATCATCAGGCCGAGCTGCGTTCCGAGCGCGGGGATCAGCCGTGCCCGCGCACGACAGTCAGGCCGCGCGGGCCGTCTACGCAGATCTTCAAGCCTGGGAACTTGGGCAGATAGGCGAGCGGTGGTGGAGTGCTGCGGCTGCCTCGGATCTGCTTCAGCAGCACCTGCCCTTTGTCGATGTCGTATTCGGCTTGGTAGGTCGCGTCGCCGACGTCGACCTTGGCTGGGTAGGCTTCGTCGAGCGGACCACGTTGCTCGAAGGGTAGATCGGCTACGAGAAAATCGCTCGCGGACAGCAGCGCGACGTCGTCGCCGCTCTCTACGCCGAGGGTTTGCACGCGCTCACGCAGGTAGCTCTCGAGGCTGGGCACGGGGTCCGCAACATGAGGAGATCCAGGCCGGCTGCGCGCTGTGAGCTTGTTCGACAGCGCCAAGCGCACGAGCCGCGCGCGCGTGGTCGCGACCGCTTCGCGGAACAAGCTGCCGCGCAGCAGCAGCTCGACCAGCGCAGCGCGCGCGACCGCGCCTTGAGGTGACTCTTCGCGTTCGGCGAGCACGCGCTTCGCGTACACGCGTTCGATCGTGGCTGTGACGCGGCCGCGTTCGACACGCACGGCTCCGAGCTTGTCGCTGCCGAGGCCCGCGCGCAGGATGACGTGCAGCGGGATGGGCAGGGCACAAGTGATGAGGCCCCTGGCGTCGCGTCCAGCGCCGAAGCCGCGCACTTCCAGGGCGATCACGGCTTCGAGGTCGCGCACGTGCTGGGCGGCGCTCTCGCGGGCGAGAGCGAGCTCTGTGCCGCCGTTGGAGAACATCAGGTCTCGGCCGCGTTTGCGCGCGATGTAGACCGTGCGTGGGTCGGCTTCTATGCACGCGCGGATCAGCGCTTCGCGGTCGAAGCTCGCGGGCGTGGGCGCGTTGTCAGGCAGCCGTTCGAGGTGCCGCAGCCGTGAGCGGCCTTGGCGTGCTTCTCGGATGACGTGCTCCGATGCGCCGTGTTGGCTCGGTTGCTTGGCGCGCAGGGCGCCGATCGCCGCGCTGACGTCGCAGCCTGCCGCGCGCAGATCGGCGTCGTGGCTGACCTCGGCGCGCGCGGCACCGAACACCTGCCGGCCCACAGACAGCACAGCGACCAGATCGATCATGGCGTCGAGGCAACCATGTGCACGCGCCGCGAGTAGCATCCGTGCTTGCTGCGGATCGACCGGCAGCGCAAATAGGCTGCGGCCGGTCGTGGCGATCGCGCCGTTTGCGTCCACAGCTCCCCATGCTGCGAGGTCCGCGCGCGCGGCTTCGAGCGCTTGCGGCTTGGGCGCATCTAGCAGCGGCAGTTGCTCGAGCGTCTCGCCCCACGCTGCCGCCGACAGCATCAACGGTGCGAGCGACTCGCGATGAATCTCGGGAGGCGTTTCCTGGCGCAAGCTCGCGACGGAGCTCCACAAGCGATAACACACTCCGGGGCCGGTTCGGCCCGCGCGCCCGGCCCGTTGCATGGCGCTGTCCTGCGCGATCGCGGTCAGCGCGAGAAAGCCACGCCCGTATTCGTAGTGCGTACGGCGCACGAGCCCGCTGTCGATCACCACGCCGATGCCAGGGATCGTCAGCGCAGTTTCGGCGACGTTGGTGGCGAGCACGATCTTGCGACGTGGGTGTGAGTCGAACGCGCGGCGTTGTTCGTCGAGCGTGAGCCCGCCGTGCAGCGGCACCACCAGCTCACCGTGCAGCGCCTGCGCGCACGCGTCGATCTCTGCTTTGCCCGGCAAGAACACCAGCACATCGCCCGGATCGGCTGCCGCCGCTCGCAGCTGCTGACGGATACGCTCAGGGAGGTTGTTGGCATCGGGCATGGCGCTTTCGCCGCCCACGTAGCGAATGTCGACCGGGAAGTTGCGCGCTTTCGCTTGCAGGTGCCTTCCGGACACGTGTGCGGCGATGCGATCGCCATCGAGCGTCGCTGACATCACGACCAAGCGCTTACGACCCGTGCGCAGCGCGAGCGCGAGCAGCAGATCGACCTCGAGATTGCGCTCGTGGAACTCATCGAGGATCAGCGTGTCTGCCGAGCTCAGCAGCGCTTTGTCGCGCAGCGCGATGCCCGGTGTGGCGAACACAATGCGCGTGCTGGCATCCATGCGTCGATCGTCGCGAACCGCGTAGCCGACCGTGCTTCCGAGCTCTGTGCCTTCGAGCTGCGCGACGCGCGCTGCGAGGCTACGGCAAGCGATGCGGCGCGGCTCGACCACGACCACCTTGCCTTCGCACCAGCGCGGGACTTCGGTGGACTTGCCAGAGCCTGTAGGCGACGAGAGCACGACCGGGCCCTGTCGCAATGCCTCGACAAAGTCGCCGTGCAAGCTCGCAATGGGTAGCTCGTCGGACACGTCGCTGTTTTGCACGAATTTCACCGCCCCGGCCAGGCGCTTGTTTGTGCTAGGGTCCGGTCCCCCCGAACTATCAGGCCCGAGGAATCATGCCGACCGCGCTCGTCAAAGGCGATATTTTCGAAACTCCTGGCATCAGCGCTTTTGCGTTTGGTGCAAACACCGACGGCACGATGGATGTCGGGATCTCGAGCGCGATGAAGAAGCGCTGGCCGGACTTGGCTGACGCGCTCTCGGCCCACTGTGCGGGCGGTAAGCTCAACCTCGGCGACGTGTTTGTCTGGAAGCACGAGGACGTGACTGTGTTCGCGCTCGCGATCCAACAGGGCGACAAGAAGCCCAGCATGACCGCGCTCACGCACTCCATCCGGCGCCTGCTCACGCTCGCACAAGAAGCCAAGATCGCGCGCGTCGGCGTGCCGCGCATCGGCACGGGCCCGAACGGGCTCGATTGGACGCGCGTGAAAAAGATGCTCGGTGAGGTCAGCGTGGGTCAGTCTGTGCGCCTGGATGTGTTCGAACAGTTTGTTCGCGCCAAGCCGTCCGCCTGATTATTTGCGCTGTGCGATCAAGAGCAGCCGCTCTGAGCCGAGCTCGAACGGCGATCCATCGAGGTCGCCGTACAGCTCCAAGGTTTCGAGGCCTGCAGCTTCGTGCATACGAACGATCTCTCCGCTCGTGAACACGTAGTGGTATGCGGTGCGGCGATCGACGACTTGATCGCGCAAGATGCTGGTGTACGTGGTGTCGAGCCGGCTCGCGCGTGGGTCGTACTCGCACTCGAGCAGCAACACTAGCTCGTCGTCGAGCTGCACCCAGCTGCGCCGATCGAGCTCGACCAGCAGGCTTTCAGCGCACGTCGCCGTGTCGAGGACGAAGCGCGCGCCGGGTGCCAAACGTTGTGCGACGGCAGCTGTGAAAGCGCTCATCTCGGCGTGTGGGAAGTACCCGAAGCTGTTGCCCCAACAGTACGCGCCGTCGAAGCTGGTGCGCTCGGGCAGCACGCGCATGTCGCTGAGCACGAAGTCGAGCGTGACGCCAGCAGCTGCAGCGTGCTCGAGCGCACGCGCTTGGTTGTCGCGTGAGCTGTCGAGCGCAGTGATGGAATGACCGCGCTTTGCCAGCTCGAGCGCGTGGCGTGCGTCGCCGCAAGGCACGTCGAGCAGGCGCTTGGGACCGTCGTGAAGGTCGAGGACCGACTCTAGGAACTCGACCTCTGCCTCTGTAATTTCAGGCGATTGCGCGCGCCGCCATGCGTCCATGGCGTGCGCGGAGAAGAAGTCTTTCGTCCAATCGTGCACGGGGACGCTATGACACAAGCGTTGGTGATGCACCAGACCGTTAGGTGGACGTGCAGATGCCGTTGCTGCAGGTGGTGTTCGGGTAGTTCGTGCAATCGCTGGCTGTGGTGCAGCCTGGAAAGCAGGTCTTCTTCTTGTTGACGTTTTCGATGCAGCGGTTGGTCGGCGTGGGCGGATCGGTACCGTTGCAGTCGGTGTCGGTGTTGCAGGACGGCGGCGTGCACCACCCGGGCAGTCCGGCGCAGATCCAGCCAGTGTTTCCGCAGTGAACGTTCTCGTCGCACGGTGTGCCGACCTCGAGCCGGGAGCAGACCGTCTCGGGCTTACCTGTCGACACGGGCTGACAGCTCGACGCTTCAAAGGCGGCACAGTCGCTGTTGGTCTTACAACCTGGAAAGCAGATCTTGTTGTTGTTGGCGTTCTCGATGCAGCGATTCATGTTGCCCACGCTGGTCGCGCCGCAGCTCGCGTCGTCGCTGCAGCTGGCCGGAGTGCACCACGCGCCGTTGCAATCGAAGTCGCCGCACTCCGCTTTTTCGTGGCACGGGGAGCCGATCTCGGGTGGCGGTAAGCAGACGGACACCGCGCCGATCGCGCGACAGACCGTGCCTGCGTAGTTCACGCAATCGTCTTTGGTGCTGCAGCCTGGAGCACACAGGTTGGTCTGGCCCCATAACAAGCAGTGGTTTTGCACGCCCTTCGGAGACATTCCGCACTCAGTGTCGGCCGTGCACGGATTCGGCGAGCACCACAGCTCATTGATGCAGATCAATGACGACTCGCAGTTCTGGTCGTTGGTGCACGGGAAACCGGGGCTGCTCGGCACTTCACATGTCTTCATCTCAGTCGCGCCGATCACTGGCTGGCAAACAGTCTTGGGATAGGGGGCGCAGTCGCTGTCTTTCTCGCAGCCCGCGTAGCAGAAGGACTTGGTGGGGTCTGGGTAGTCCGAGCCACACAAGTTGGGCGCGCCGCCAGCCGAGGTGCCGCAGCGTGAGTTGTCACCACAAGTGATCTCACACCAGCCTTGGCGCAAGCACTTCCTGCCGTTGCACTCGTCGTCGCTCGAGCACGGCTGCACTGGGCTCGAGTCTTCCAACGGTGCGCCGCCGCTACCAGCTGCGCTCCCCGCGACGGGCTCGGACGACGAGCCGCTTTGCCCTGCGCTGCCTTCGCCGCCCATACCGGCCATCGGGGGGCCGGCGTCGTCTGGCGTGTCGGTGATGATCGGCTGCTCGGGCTTGCCGGCGTCGTTGCGCTCAGGTTGCCCGGGCTCTTCGCGCATCGGGTCCGTGCGCGTGGTGGGCGGCGCGGGATCTTCGACGCTCAGTGAGCTCGCACCGCTCAGTACCTGACAGGCTGCAGTGCTCACTGCCAACCAAACCAAGAGTAGGTAGTTCAAGTGCTCGCCATCCTTCTTGGTTTACAACGTGCCGTGCAGGGCTGCGCCCGTTGCGGTCAGCTCGAAGCGCAGCGGCGCTGCAGCTTGTGCCGCCTCTGGCGCGCTCGGCAACGTAAGTAGCTCGTACAGACCCCACGCCAGACCCAGCACGCCGATTGGCACAGCGACGTTCGAGATGTTGCCGAGCGTGATCGCGCTCTGAAGCGCATCGCGATCGGCTGGGTTGCAGCGGTCGTTCGGGCAACGACCCTTCAAATCGTTGACTTGCACGATCGAGATGACGCCCGTGGCTGCGCCTGCGAGCAGCGCAGCGCCGCCCACGCTGAAGCCTACGATGCTGCGAATGCGCCCAGCCCGCGCAGGGTCTTCATCGCTGACCGGCAGCGACGAGCTGCGCATGGCTGCAGCTGGTGGCGGCTGCGCAGCGGCCACAGCGCTGGGCGTGAGCGCAAACGGTACGGTGGCGGCCTGGCCCTCCACGAGCGTGACGGATTGTTCTTGCGCGGGACCGCCAGGCAGCTCGACCGACACTGTGTGGGTGCCTGGATTGGTGCGAAAGGCGATCGCGCGTGCTTCCTTCGGCAAGCGTGCGCCATCGATCGACACCGTGTGTGCGTTGCTGGCTGGTGTCACGTTGACCGTGATCGTGGGCACGCGGTCTTTGAGCGACTCCGCGAGCGTACCGGCGGCCTCCCGCGCTTCCGTGAACACGGCGGGCTCGTTCGGCGTAGGCGACATGTTGAGCACCTCGATTGCTACCGCGCGCGCTTCTACGAGGTGACCGAGCTTGTCATAGGTGCGGGCGAGATCGATGCCTGTCGTCGGGACGTGCATGATCGCGTGCGCCGCTTGGTACTTGGCCAGCGCGTTTTGCGCGTCGCCTTCGGCGATCAGCCGGTCGCCGTCTTCCATCAGGCTGCGCGCGGTCTCGCGTTCCGCGATCGACGGCGTGGCCGAGGCGCTTGCAGCCGTCAGCAGCAGGCATGCGCTACACAGCGCGCTGAGCCAGGCGCGCACGGCGCTAGAACCCGAAGTCACGGCGGCCTGTGGCTTTGCGCTTCGGCTCGCTGCTGTCTGGGGCAGGGCCGGGATCCGCAGCTGTTGGCGGCGGGGTTTCAGCGCTAACCTTGTGCGAGCGAGCCTTGCTCGACGGCCGAGGTTTTGACTGGGGCTGAGGAGCACGTTGCTCGGGCTGTTGCGCATGACTCTGTGCCTGTGTGGGGCTCTCGACGGCCGCCGGGCTGCTATCGTCGGCTTTGACAGGTGCAGCGCTCGTTGCGGCGCGCGTGTCGTGCTCGAGCGGAGCAGGTGCGATGGCTTCGGGCGGTGCGCCCGGCCTCGACGTGAAGTAGTAGATGCCACATGCCCCGAGCAGCGCGAGTAGGATTGCGAGAGGCCAGCGCAGCGCTTTGGCTTTTGGCGCTGACCCCGTGAGCTGCGGCAGTGCATAGTTGGCTGGTTGCGTGCGTTGCAGCACGGTAGAGGAGTTTGCGCGCACGATTCTGCCGAGCGCTTCAGCTACGTCTTCTGCGGACTGCAGCCGCCGCGTGGGGTCGATCTGCAGCACTTGCTCGAAGAACTCGTCGATCGCAGCCGGCAGCGTCGGATTGACCTTGGTTGCGCGTATGTAGCCGCCCTCTGTGATCTTGACCACGACCTCAGGCAGCGTCTCGCCTTTGAACGGCGTGACTCCGGTCAGCATCTGATAGATGACTACGCCGAGCGCCCAGAGATCGCTCAACGGACCGACCGATTGCGGCTCGCGCAGCTGCTCCGGGCTGCAGTAAAACACTGTGCCTAACATGGAGCCGGTGAGCGTAAGCGACTGCAGCTGCGTGCCGATGTCTTTGGCGATGCCAAAGTCCAGCAGCTTGACGAAGGTGCCGCCGGTCTCGGTCAGCAGAAACACGTTGTGCGGCTTGATATCGCGGTGGACCAGGCCGGATTGATGTGCGCGCGCGAGCGCTCGACACAGCTGCTCGACGATCACCGCTGTTTCGACCAGGCTGCACGGCCCTGAGCGTGCGATCCGATACGAGAGGTCTTCGCCGTCCAGCAGCTCCATAACGACGTAGGGGACGCCGTCGTCCGTGAGCCCTTGCGAGAAAACCTGGACCACATGCGGGCTGCGAATCCTGCCGCCCAAGCGCGCTTCGCGTTCGAAGCGCTGCCTCGACGGCTCGTCGAAAACGAACGCGCTGGAGAGAAACTTAACCGCAACACTGCGACCGAGCCGCAGGTCGGTCGCGGCCCAGACCGTGCCCATCCCGCCGGCACCGAGCTGGCGATCGAGCTCGAACTGACCGTCGATGACGATGCCTTGCTGTAGTTGTTTGCCGGCGAGTGGCATGCGGACAGAGCTCAATGGCGATCCACTATCACACGCCTTGCTTGTGCGTCTCGCAGCGGCCGTGCGCGCGATCGAGGATGATCGGGAGATACTTAAAGAATGGCAGTGAAGTCAAGCGCTTCGGGCGGTTCGCGGGGTTCGTCGGTCTAACTGTTAGCCATGTGTGGCGCGCCCTAAAACACGCGTGAATATCGGGCCGGGCGGGTGCTCTGTAAAAGTTGTGCGTGAGAATAGGGTGCGTCGTGATCGTGATCACAGGTCAAGTCGCGGCGACTTGCGCAGCGATTTGTGCCGCCAACATCGGCGCAGCCGCGAGTCGCTCCGTCACGCATGCGTGACGGAGCCTGTGCGATATCGGCTTACACAGCGCGCAGGCGCTGGAAAGTTTCACTCCGCGGGTACGGGATCGCGACGAGAGGGCGAGACCATCCCACTGGGCGTTGGTTGGTCGTCGCCTCGTGCGTTCGTGTGCTCGTCGTCCAGCAGCACGTCGCGCAGCGTGCGATTCGCGCTCGAGCCGACGAGGGATTGATCGAGCTCTTGCCAGAGCTGAGCAGCCTTTTGGCCGATCGGCGCACGGCCCACGAACGCATCTGCGGGTGCGCCTTGATGGCGTCGCAGCGCATCGAGCACATCCTTCATGTGGATGGCATCCGGCGGCCGAGCAAGCACGTAGCTTGGATCGTTGGGCAGCCCGGTGGTCACGAGCAGCTGCGCGCGAATCAATCGGTCGAGCAGCTCGGTGAGCAGCGGCTCTGGCACGGAGAACTCGTTGCCTAGCTCGGCGCGCGACACGGGACGTTGGCAGGTGACAAAGGCGCGACCGATGCGCAGCAGCGCCGCCAATGAGATCGATTCTTTCAATGCGGGATCTGCGTTGGCGAGCCGCTTGCGTTGTGAGAGCTCGGTGCTGTTCTGGTGCGATGCGGCGACCTGTGCACCCGCGAGCACGACGAGCCAGGAGATCTGCAGCCACGCGAGGAAGATCGGGATCGCGCCGAAGCTCGAGTAGAGCGCATTGTAGTTGGCGACGCCGACTTGGAACCTAACATGTACTATGAGTACTGTGTACCAAAGTATCGCCCCTACTGCTGCACCTGTTAGACCTGACACAAAGCGAACACGGGTGTAAGGCATGACCGTGTAGAGAAAAAGCAGCCCGAGGAACAGCACGACGAGCGGGCCTAGCAGACTGATCAGTTGATCGAGCAGCTCGCTGATGCCGAGTGTCTTGCCAGCGGCTTGCACGATCTCGAGCGCTTGACCTGCGGTGGTAAGACCGGCCCCAGCCATCATGCAGATCGGTGTTACGACGATGATCGCGACATAGTCGCGCAGCTGCTGCACTGCTTCGCGGCCGGTACGCACTGACCAGATCTCGTTGAGCGCGAGCTCGATGTTGCGGAGCAACCTGGTCGCTGCGTAGAGCAGGGTGATCAAGCCGATGAAGCCGAGGCTGGTTACGCCAGTGTTTTCGACGAAGCCAAGGATTTGATCGACAGCGCTTTGGAGCGATTCGTTGCCCTCGAGGAAGTTGCGCAAATACGGCCGAAGGGTCTCTTTCACGAGCACGTTGTACGCGCCGAAACCTTTAAGCAACGCAAAGGCGAAAGCGAGCAGCGGCACGAGTGAGAGCACCGTGAAGTACGTGAGCGCGGCAGCGCGGACCTGCAGCGTGTCGCCAAAGAATACGGCTTGCAGCGTGCACTGGACCACGCGCGCGGTCTTGTATGCCCAGGCTTTGCCCGTGGGCATGTCCTCGATGCGCTGCTCCCAGATGGTTTGCCGGAAGAACTCCGTGCTTCGTTGGTACAGGCCTATCGTCCGGCCGACGATGCCAGGCGGGGACTTCTCGGAGGGGTCAGTCGCTTGCGTGCTCATCGCCGTGCCTAGCCTCGTCTCTGCGGCAATTCTGCCGCAAGCGCGGCGAGAGGGTGACCACAGGCAGTCGCAATTCCCGTGACATAACATCCGTCTCAGACGGCTGCCCGCGCTGATGCGCAAAGTGTGCCGGTTTTGTTTGGTGTTGTTTCGCTCGGCGTGCAGGAACTGTGAATCGAGCGCCTTGGCGGTATGGCTGATAGGCTCTTAGGCGTATGTTTTCATTAACTTGTTCTTGGCTGGCGCAGTGGCGTCGCCTGGCTTCGGTACAGTTTGGCGTGATCGTGCTTGCACTCAGCGGGTCGTGCACGGGCGTTTACTACGCTGGCTTAGAAAAGATCGGCATTCCAAAGCGGGACGTGCTCGAGACCAGGGTGGAAAACGCGCAGCGCGCCCAGGTCGATGTCAAAGAACAGTTTCGTTCGGCGCTGGATCGCTTTCGCGCAACGGTGAAGGTCAACGGTGGCGAGCTCGAAGAGCGCTACGACACGATGCGAGACGAGCTGGACCGATGCGAGAAGCGAGCGCGCGAGCTAAAGAGTCGCATCGATGCGGTCGAGGATGTCGCAGAGGCTCTGTTTGACGAGTGGGAAGACGAGCTGCGTGCGTACCGGCGCGCGGATCTGCGAGAGGCGAGCGCGCGTAGACTCGCCGAGACTCGGCGGCGCTATGTCCCGATGGTCAAGGCGATGCGGCGCGCGGAAAAGCGGGTGGAGCCGGTGCTGGGGGCCCTGCAAGACGTGGTGCTCGCGCTCAAGCACCAGCTCAACGCCAAGGTGATCGGCCAGCTGCAGGGTGAGCTGAACACGGTGGAGCGGGAAGTTCAGGCGATGATGGAGGCCATGAACAGCTCGATCGCGGAGGCTAATCAGTTTTTGGGCGACCTCAATCAGCCCCTGGACGAGTAGAGCGACCGACCGGTCCTTGCACAACGGAATTCACGTAACGGTCCATTGCGCTTGGCCCAGTAGGTGCTACAGCCGCGCAATCTCATGAAGTTTTCAGACCTTGGGCTGAGTCAGCCCATCCTGCGCTCGCTCGATGCCGCAGGCTATCAGTCGCCTACGCCGATTCAAGCGCAGGCAATTCCTCAGGTGCTTTCGGGCCGCGACATCATCGGTTGTGCTCAGACGGGCACCGGCAAGACAGCGGCTTTTGCCCTGCCGATCTTGGATCGGCTCGTTAACTCTCCCAAGCCAAGCGGTAGAGCCAAGATCCAGGTGCTCGTGCTGAGCCCCACGCGCGAGCTGGCGGCGCAGATCGGCGCAAGCTTCGAAGCATACAGTCGTCATACGACGTTGCGAGCGGCGGTGGTGTTCGGTGGTGTGAGCGTGCAGCGGCAGATTCAGGAGCTCGCGCGCGGTGTAGACGTGGTGGTTGCGACGCCCGGTCGTTTGCTCGATCTGATGAAGCTGAAAGCTTTGTCGCTCGCGGATGTTCGCGTGTTCGTGTTGGATGAAGCGGACCGCATGTTGGACATGGGGTTTGTGAACGACGTCATGCGCATTGCAAAGGCAGTGCCGAAGACGCGGCAGACGTTGTTGTTCTCCGCGACGTTGCCGGAGAATATTCGTTCGCTCGCGAACTCACTGCTGACTTCGCCGGTGCATGTCGCGGTGGATCCTATTTCGTCTACGGCTGAGACGTTGGATCAGTCGGTGTACTTCGTCGACAAGGCTGAGAAGCGTAGTTTGTTGGCGTGGGTGCTTGGGGATTTGAAGATCGATCGTACGCTGGCTTTTACGCGTACGAAGCACGGCGCAGATCGCGTGGCTGAGTTCCTGCAGCAGCGTGGGATCAGCGCGGCGGCGCTGCACGGCAATAAGTCGCAGAACGCGCGGCAGCGTGCGCTCGATGCGTTCAAGAGCGGTAAGCTCCGGGTGCTCGTGGCAACTGACATTGCGGCGCGCGGGATCGATATCGATCAGCTATCGCATGTCATCAACTACGAAGTGCCGAATACGACGGAGAGCTATGTGCATCGCATCGGCCGCAGTGGTCGAGCGGGTGCGAGTGGCGCGGCGTTGTCGTTCTGTGATGCGGAGGAGCGGCCTTATCTTCGCAACATCGAGCGGTCCACTCGGGTGCAGATTCGGGTTGTGGGTGACCATCCTCATCTACCGCGGAATAAGCCCGCTGGTGAGGTTTCGCAGGGCGCGCCTTCCTCGCAGCGTGATCGCCAAAGAGGCAGTGGTGGACGCCGCGTTGGTGCGGGCGATGCTCGGCGTGGCGGCGGTGGCGATGCACGACGCGGTGGCGGCGGGGGCAATGGTCCCAGTCGGCAAGCGCGTGGTGGCCACAGCGCGGGGCGTGCTCGTGTAGATGAGCAGATCGCTACGCTGGAACGTGAGGGCTCTGCTGCGGGCGCTCAGGCTCCGGCGCGGCCATCCAAGCCGGGGTTCAGCAACCCACGGCGGCGGCGCAGCGGGTTCTGAGCGAGCGCTGCTGGAGCGTGAGGGCAGCCGCTGGTGGCTGCATACGTAGACGAGGGCGCGCTGCGGCGCGCTCACTCTTCTTCTTCCTCTTCATCGTCGGCGGCCAGGCGCTGTCGTGCGGTGGCGTTGCCGGCTTTGGCTGCATTGGTCCACGCCGTCTGGGCTGCGCTGTTGTTTCCGCGCATGGCTTGGGCGTCTCCGAGTAGGAGTTGGTGCAGACCGTTGCTTTGTTTCGCGACGAGGAGCTCGGCCCAGCGCACAGCCTCTTTGCCGTCTTTGCGTGCGAGGTGGACGCGCACGAGCTCGGCCATCGCCGGGGGGTATTCTGGCACTTCTTGGAGTGCCTTCATGTACATGCCTTCGGCGATTCCGTAGCGGCCTTGGCGCAGCATCGCGGAGCCGGAGTCGACGAGGCCGCGGGCACGGCCTGCTGCTGTGGTGGGGTCGGCGGCTTCTTGCGACTCGCCAGCGCGGCGTGTGGAGCCTGGGCGGCGCTCTGCGTTGGGCGCGGTCGTCGCGGGCTCGGGTTCGACGCTAGGGGCGTTGCTGGGTTGTGGGGAGATCGCGGGTGGTGCGGCGTGGTCGACCGGGAGGGTGTTGAGCGGCGGTGTCTGCGAGAGCGCGCCGGTGGCTGCGTTTCCCGGGGCTCTGGCTGCTGAGCTGTCGTAAGTTTGGTAGAGCCAGAGCACGCTGCAGCCAATGGCTGCAACGGCGCCCATCAGCCAAGCGCCACGCCAGCGGTTTGGTTTGGATGGGGTGTCGGCTGCTGGTGAGAGTGCGAGGTCTGGCAGACCTTCGGGTGCTGCAGCGCGTGGCTGCGGGGCCTCGGCTGCTCGGAAGGGGTCTGTGGGGGCTCGGCCGGTGCGTCGCTTGGTGTTGGCGCCGGCGCGTCTTGACGCTGATGGCTGCGGGTTGCCTGTGGGCGCCGTGGAGGTGAGGGGATCACGCGATGGGCGGGCCGGCGCTGCGCTCGCGCGCGGTGCGGCGTCGAACGGGTAGCGTGGCGCGCCTGAAGGCATGTTGCGGACGCTTGCGCTGCGTTCGGGCTCGATCTCGCGCGGTGCGGCGTCGAACGGGTGACGTGGCGCGCCCGAGCGCATGCGTTGGTTGAAGGAGCCGGTGGTGCGTGTCGCTGGCGCGAGCGGGTTGCGCGGTGCGCCCGCGGGCATGCTTTGGTTGAAGGAGCCTGTTGTGCGCGTCGCAGGTGCGAGCGGGTTGCGCTGCGGGCCCGCCGGCACGCTGTGAGCGCTCGCGCCGGTCGTTTGCGTTGCTGGAGGGTGCGCTGGCTCGAGGGGATTGCGCTGTGCGCCCGCTGGCATGCTTTGGTTGATAGCGCCTGTGATGCGAGTCGCTGGTGCGTTGGCGTAGGAAGCGGGACCTAACGGGTTGCGGGGTGCGCCCGCAGGCATGCTTTGGTTGTAGGAGCCCGTGGTACGTGTTGCTGGCGCATTCGCGTATTGCGCTGGTTCAAGCGGATTGCGCGCTGCGCTTGCGGGCATGCTGTGAGCGCTCGCGGCAGTCGTTTGCGTTGCTGGAGGGTGCGCCGGCTCGAGTGGACCGCGCGCTGCACCTGCAGGCATGCTTTGGTTGAAGGAGCCTGTGGCGCGTGTTGCCGGCGCGGGCTCGAGTGGGTGGCGCGCGGCATTGGCAGGTGTTAGAGGGGTGGCGCCGGGGATGCGCGGGATCCGCGGGTTGGTTTGTGGTGGGGGCTCGGGCGGGGATTGCGGGATGGCGCCCGGCGCACGCGCTTGCGGTTCTCGTGCCGCGCTGGGCGTGATAGCAGGGTTTGCCGATGCCGCTGTTGGCTGCGGGCGTTGAGGCGGGGGCGGGTTGGTGTCCGCCGGCAGGAGCTTCGGGGCAAGGCTGACCGGGCGGTCGCTCAGAATGATTTCGACTTCACTGTCTGAGACTTGTCGTGCGGCGGTGAGCTGCGCGGAAGGGATAGGTGGGCCCACGATCGGTGCCGCGGGTTTCGCTGCAGGCTGCGCCGTCACGGCCGTGCTTTTGTCGCTCGGCAGCTGCGGAGCAGCTTTCGCGTCGTTTGCAGGCGCCTGTGTGCTGGCGGCTCGTTTCGCGCGCAGGGGGATGCGAGGTGCAGTCTTCACCTCTGGGGGCTGGCGCTGCTCGTTGGCAGCCTTTTGAGTCAGCGCGGGTGGCGCTTCTGGGGAAGGCGCCGGCCGTACTGTCTGTGCGCCGTGCAACGCGGGCTCTTGTGGGTTTGGCGCTGTGGGTCGCAGCGTGGGGAGCTCGACCTCGCGTGGGGCAGGCGCCGGAGATGTCGTGAGCGCAGCTTGCGCGCCGCGCATGGCTGCAGGCGGTTGGCCAGCTGTTCCCCATGGCAGTGATGCGCTCGTCGCTGGCTTCGCAGTCAACGACGGTGTGTTCATGGTTCGCGGCGGCGGGTTTGCGCTCGCGGCGGGCGGTGGCTGCACCGTCACCGGTTGATTCGTAAGCGAACGCGCGCTTGGTCCGAGAGAGATAGTCGGTTTTACAACACCGCCTGCAGCTGACAGCGGCAGTGGTTTGACGGGCGCACCCTTGGTTGACGCAGGCGCCGCTGATGGCTTCGGAGGATTCGCAGCTTTCGGTGACGTGTCTTTGATCGGTGCAGCTGCGTCCGTTCCGGCGCTTTCGCTGCCTGCCTTACCGGCCTGCGGCACGGCTTGTGCGGCGTTGGCTTCCGTGCCAGCTGTCTTGCCCGCGCTGGTTGGTTTGGCCGCTGCAGCGGCCGTAGCCTTGGCTTGCGTTGCGCTGGCTTCGTTGCCCGCCGTCTTGGCCGGGCCGGTCGGCTTCGCTTGTGGTGCGCTCGCTTCGGTCCCGGGGGTCTTGGCCGGGCCGGTCGGTTTTGCGCGAGCAGCATTGGCTTCGGCAGTCGCTGACCTCACTGCGCCCGTTGCTTTGGCGGTCGCAGCGGCTTCGCTGCCACCCGCCTTGATCGCGCCGGTCGACTTCGCAGCTTGTGCGCCAAGTGACGCTGCACTCGCGCCAGTAGGCTTGGCGGGTTGGACCGAAACCTGCGGCGCGCGCGGCGCTTCCGGCGCTTTTGAAAGCGGCGTAGGAAACCCAGGAGAAGTCTTGGCTGGCCCCGCCGCCCTTGGCTGCGCCCCCGTAACCACGGCTTTGCTGCGCCCGGCGACTTTTTCCACGAGCTTCTGCAGACTCGCACCCGCGCTCTGATCATCGATCAGCGCGCTGAGCACCGCCCGCACTCGCCCCGCACAGTCGATCACGCCGCCAGCCGGCGTGATGTACGCGACATACGGCGCGGCCTGCACCGGCACCAAACCACCAGCTTCCGCAGCGGAGATCACCAGCGTCGGTGTCGTGCGACCTGCCGCTTGCAGCTGCGTGAGCACAGCCGAGCCACGACTCTGCGCCGCATCAGCTGCCAGCACGACGAGATCAGGCAACAGCACATCGGCGGTAGTTGCCGCGGTTGCGATGCCTGCACGCTCCACGTCCACGGTTTGACCGGCCAGCGTCTTCGCCAGGGAATCGGCGAACACGCCATCCCCAATCAAAAGCAGCGTTCCAGAGCCCGACGGTGCACGACTTTCGACCAGAGAAATACCTGCTGCAATTGGGCGGAGAAGCCCCACCACCCAACTCCCAATTGTTATGGTTGCGACCGTTTCGATCAAGGCCGCGGATGTGTGCTGACTACCCCGCGTACATCGTCACCCGACTCCCGCCGGCCCCGATATGTCAGGTGACAGAATGTGCTAACACCAAGCGCGAGCACGGGCACTCCATGGCATGATCGGGAAATGGTGTGCCGATCGATCAGCGCCCTGTTCCGCTCACCGCGCGCACAGCGTGTGCTCACGAACGCGCTCGCGCTGTGCGTGCTCGGATGTGGTGGGGCCGCCAAAACCAAGACGCGCGATCTGCCGCGCATGGCGTCACAACCTGCCGTACAAGGCAAGTCGTTCAGCAATGTGAAAGTGAACGCCGACGCTCGACCCATCGATGTCGCGTGCGAGTACGGCACTTACGAGTCATGCAACGCGGTGGACGACGACTGCAATGGCGTGATCGACGATGGATGCGGCTACGAGAGCGGTGACGTACAGATCACGGTGGGTTGGAACAGCGGTGCCGACATCGACCTGTACATCACCGAGCCCTCCGGCGCCCGCCTGTTTTACAACGAGCAAAACAAACACTCGCAAGGCGGCGGCTTTCTCGACCACGACGCTCGCGGCGACTGTCGTAAAGAGCAGAAAAACCCGCGGATCGAAAACGCCTTTTGGGGATCGGCCAAGCGCGGAAGCTACAAAGTAGAGCTGCACTACTTCAGCCCGTGCACCCGCGGCGCCACCACTGAAGTCACGCTCTCGGTGGTAGTCGCTGGCGAGCTGCTCGGAACCTACCGGTACCAGCTCGATCCCGAACAGCGCGTCGAAGCGCTGAGTTTTTCTAAGCTTTGAGCGGAGCGGATCGCAGCAGCTCCTCCAGCGCGAGCAGCAGCTCTTGGCGGCGGAACGGTTTAGTCAGGATCGCGCTGTGCTCGGTCTGTGCAGCAGTGAGCTGCTCGCGCGATTGGCCTGTGATGAAGAGCGTGCGTAAGCGCGGCGTGTGTCGGCGCAATTGCTCGCTGAGCTTGACCCCGGACATGCCCGGCATGTCTACATCGGTGATCAGCACATCTGCCGGCGTCGCATGCCAGAGCGCGATGGCTTGGTTCGGCTCGTGTGCGACTTGGACTTCGTAGCCGGCCGACCTCAAGATCATCGTCGCGACGTGTGCGACGGCCGCGTTGTCTTCGACGAGCAATGCGCTCGCGAGGCTACGCTGCGCGGTTTGCGCCGGTGCTGCCGGTTCCGTTTGTTCTAGCCGGCTTCTCGGAAACCACAGCGTGAACGTGGTGCCCGCGCCGAGCTTCGAGCGCAGCTCGACGAAGCCTCCGCAGTTCTGCATGCATCCAAAGACCATCGCGAGACCGAGGCCTGTGCCTTGGCCGAGTGGTTTGGTCGTGAAAAAGGGCTCGAACGCCCTGCGACGTGTGTCATCGGTCATGCCCGTGCCGGTGTCAGTCACGGCGAGCGCAACGTAGTCTCCAGAGCTTACGTTCCGATGCCGCGCTTCGCCTGCGTCGAGCGTGGCGTTGCGGGCTCCGATCGAGAAGCTCCCGCCCTCCGGCATGGCATCGCGCGCGTTGAGCGCCAAGTTCAGCAGCACTTGCTGGATCTGTCCACTGTCCACGTACACGGGCCACAGATCGTGTGCGAGCTCGATCTGCAGCACGATGCGGTCGCTCAACGCTCGCAAGATCAAGTTCTTGGCGAGCTCCAGATCATCCGCGATCCGCACGACACGCGCGCGCTGTGCGCTCTGACGTGTGAACGTGAGCAAGCGATTGGTCAGGCTTGTGGCCGCAGTGGAAGCTTCGAGAATCTCGCGTGCCTCGCGGCTCTCTTGGCGATCCAAGAGCAGCTCGGCATTGCCCGAGATGACTGTGAGCAGGTTGTTGTAGTCGTGCGCCAGGCCACCCGCGAGCTGCCCGACTGCGTCCATCTTTTGGCTCTGATGAAACTGAGCCTCGAGCTCGACGAGCGCAGTCACATCACTGACAGTGCCGCGGATCGCGATCAAGTCACCTTGATGGTCGCGGGTCGGAACGGCCATCATGGTCACGTGCCGGATCTTCCCGTCGCTCGCCACGATGCGCGCGCGACTCGGCTCGGTGACGCCAGTATCCAATGACCGCTTGATCAGATGATGGATGCGCTCGCGATCATCCTCATGCAAGCGCTGCACGAACAGCTCGAGCGACGGTGGCGTAGAGGGATCGACGTCCAAGATCCGGTAGAGCTCCTCCGACCAGGCTTGGCGCGGCGGCATCATTTCCAGCTCGAAGCTGCCCATCCTGCCGATACGCTGCGCTTCCGCGAGCAATGTGGCCGTGCGCTTCAGCTCGCGCTCGACCTCGCGCTGCTCGGTGATGTCGAGCGCGGCACCCACCGCGCGCTGCAGCTGACCGCGGCCATCGAACAGCAGCGCCGCATCCAACATCAGGTGCCGCACCACCCCGTCGGGGCGCACCGCGCGAAACTCCACTCGCTCGTTGATACCGGACGCTGTGCTGCGCGCGGACGCTTCCTGCACGTGTTTGAGATCGTCCGGATGAATGCGCGCGAAGAAGCGCTCGAACGAAGCGGTTTCGGTCACCGGGTCGCAGCCGAGGATGCGGTACAGCTCATCGGACCAGCGCACTTCGTTGGTGGCGACGTTCCACACCCAGCTGCCCATGTGGACGATGCGCTCGGCTTCGCTCATCAAGGCTTCGCGCTCGGAGAGGGAACCGCCCAGCAGCGTGGCAGTCGCGCCATCGCCAGCGAAGCGCTTCAGCTGACGCTCGAGCTCTGCGACCCGCTCACTCAACACGCGATTGGTGCGGCGCATCGCGGCGAGCGCGTCGTCGGCATCGGAGCTCATGAGAGATTCTGCGCCGCAGCGGCGAGCTTGAACAGCGTCTGTGCCACATGGCCCCAACGGGCCGGCTGTTTACACCAAGCCAGCTCCCGCCGAAGTCAGTCAGCGGAAGCGGCCGCTGAGCGAGGTGCCGACCGCGGAACCCCAGAGATTACACATCTCTCCATCGTAAAGCTCGTTCGAAAAGCCGAGCGTCTTGTCCGAGGTGTTCTCGATAAAACACGTGAATTTGAGCACGTCGCCGACCTTCACCGGCAGCGTGCCGCTGACGGCGCCATCCATCTTCTTGTCGCTCATGATCGGTGGATTCATGGTGAGCGAGTCGTAGTTGAAGGTCGCTGATTCCTCCCAGCTCCACGAGTCGTAGACGAGCTGCTCATTGAGCCAGACCGCGAAATGCGGCGTCCAAACGTGCCTGTGACCAAACAGCTGGATGATGCGCCCGTCCTGCATGAACGTGCCTTGATAGGTGGACTCTTTGTTCTGCTTGGGGCCGAGGTTCAGACCGAGACCGCCGACCATGCCGATGCCGCTCGCTTTTTGCGTGACGTCAGCTTCGGCGACGGTGTGCAGGTTTATCCAGATCTCACGCAGCTGAGGCTGGTCAGAGAAGTTGTAAGCATGGAGGTTCATGCACAAGCTCGAGTTGCCCGGCAGCTCGCGGCCGAGCCCTACGTTTTCCGGTGCGGGCACGCCGCTAGGCGGATTGTCGTAGATCAAGTTCTGACCACCACCGACGCTGCCGATCTGCTCGGCACCGCACGATGTGTCTTCGTAAAACTTCTCTTCCGGCTTGCCCGCGACCACGCTCGAAATCCAGTGGTGCGAGCCGGGTCGCATGTGAACGGTGATGCGGTTCCACCACACGTTCTCAGTCGCCGGGATGTGCGCGAGTACTGCGTTGTTGAACTCTTCACCCGGCTGAATCACGTACTTCATGACATCGGCCATGTCTTTGTAGTCTTTCGGGCCGATGTGGATCTGAATGCCTTGCTCGGGCGGCGGCGGCATCAAGCAGTATTCGTCACCGTTCCAGCCGCTCGCGATCTTGCACGGGTCAGGATCGGAGCTGCAGGGCTTGGCGTAAGACACGCGCCGCGTGTCGCAGCTGTCGCCCGTTTGGGCCGGCTCTTGCGGCGTGACTGGTGTGGTGGGCGTGGCGGGTGCGCCGGCTACGCCTGTCGTGCTAGGAGAAACTGCCGCTGATGGCGGCGGCGCGTTCGCGGTTGTTCCGCTGCTGGCTGTAGGCGCCGCGCTGCTCTGAGTCGGTGTCGCAGGCTCGACCGGCGCGACTGCGGCTTGCTGCTCAGCGGGCGCGCTGTCTGCACCACACGCGTGCAAGCTGCACAAAGCGAACAGGCCCAGCGAGACGTTGGCTAGCTTCTTCATCGATCTCTCCATGCACGGACAGCGAGACCGGCAGGTTAGCGACCTCGCGCCCCGCCCGCGAGTCCTCACAATGCGGACCGATGCCCCTAGCAGTAGTGCTAGAAGCTCCCACGCAGACTCAGCGCGGCACCACCTGGCATGGGCGCCACACTCAGCTTCACAGGCTCGGTTTCGCCAGGCTCACTGCCGTACGCGACGCGGTAGCTCGCCTCGAACGGCGACTCCACGAGCAGTGAGGTCACCCCGCCGCCCATCATCGCGCCGCCGAAGACGATGAGCGTGGTGGTCCAATCCTGCTTCGGCTCGCGCTCCATGTCGCCGAGCCCAGCTGCGATCGCCGCGCCTCCCCCGATCGCGAGCGCACCGAGACTGAGGCCGACCACACCGCCTATCTTACGGGCTTGGCGCGCTGTCAACGCGCGCCGCGACCACTCACTTTGCAGCTGGCTCGGGCTCCACGCGTCCGCTTCGGCCGCCATGCGCTCGAAAGGCTGCGTGACGAGCAGGCTCACGACGCCGCCCACCTCAATCACCGCGCCGGCGATCCAGACCACGCGCCCGTAGCCGCGATCGTACGCGAAGTCCGCGATCAGACCTGCGCTGATGGCCGCAGCGCCGCCGATGAACATCGAGTACGCGCTGGCATAACGCGCAGAGCGCTCGTGCTCGGCCAGCTGGAGCAGCACACGTTTGGCATCGGGCGGCGCTGACTGGTCTTGCGCACGCACGTGGGGAGCGCACAGCAGAAACGACACAGCGATAAGAAAAGCGCGGAGCTGAGTAGTCATGGTCTCTAAGTATGGGATCGCCGACGCTTCGTCAAAGTCGCTCGCTCAAAGCTGGTTACCACTGTGCGACGAGCTCTTTGAACGGGCGATCGAGCGCGATGCCCTGATCGGTTTGGTTGGTACGTGCCTGGCCGTCGACCACTACGCTCTTTGGCTTCTTGCGAGCAGGCCACTTCACTTGCAGCGCGGTGTTCGGCCGCAACCCGGCGCCCAGCGTCAAGCGCAAGCGCGCGGCTTCTTGGCGAGCCGTCATGGTGAGCTGGCCATGAGCCGTGTGCAGCTCTGAGATGCGGAGCCCCGTGCCCGCGAGCCACGCGGGTGGTGTTCCCGGCAAGAGCTCGAGCGCGGCGGGGCCTTCGTGCATGAGCATGCCGATGATCGCGCGCACGTACTCGGTGCCGATCCAAGTGTGCGGCATGTCGCCGAAGTAACCAGGATTTCGCAGGCGCGAATGCACCACTTCGGCGAACATCTGCCAGGCGAGCGGCCTGCGGTAACGAAGCTGCTCGCTCAGCACTTCGTTGGCATCGGCAGGGCGATCGAGCCGCACGTACGTGAGCACATTGCGTAACTCGTACGGTGTGAAGTCCCAGACGTCGCGGCTGGCTGCGCGATCGCGGATCTTGGTTAGGTAGCTGTCGAATGTGTATGTGAGCGCAGCTTCCGGGAACAAGTCGGCTTGTCCGCAGGGATCGAGCGCGATCGAAGTGCCGGTGGCATCGGGATCGCCCAAGTCGGCAGACGACGGGATGAATGCGATCTTCTTCCACGCCATGGTGGCGCGGATCGATGCGGCGACCGATTCGTGGAGCGCGCTGTACTGCGCTTGTGACCACTTGCTTAGCTCCGCGTCGCCGAGAGCGGCAGCGAGCCACGCGCCGTCTTCCAGCCCCTTGAGCGCCCAGTAGTCGTCCCAGTAGCTGTGGGTGGGTGTCGAGTAACCTTCGTGACTGATCGACGGCGCTAAGATGCCGTGGAAGCGTTCGGGGGCTTCTTTGTCCTGTTGATAGCCCGCGACCATCGTGCGCGCGCGCAGCTCTTCGATGAAGTGGAGGGCCAAGCGCACCTTCGGCAGGTATTCGCGCACGGTTTCTACGCCGCCATCCAAGCGCGCGACGTCGGCGACCAAGCTGATGAACTCGCCCTGGCTGTCGTACTCCAAGTCTGAGCCGAAGCCGCGATCGACTGTGCCGTCTTCGCCGAGGATCGGCGAGACTAAGCCATTTTCGTGCACGGCGTGATCAGCGAACCAACGCAAGAACGCGCGCGCGCTTCCCGGGAGGCCCATGCGCATGAGCACAGCAGCCGTAGCGGAGCCGTCGCGGATGAACGAGCGGTTGTAGTTGCGCGGTCCGGGTTGGATGGCGGGCCCGGTTTGATTGATCAAGATGTAGACGATCTGCGCGCGCAACATGTCGAGGAGATCGCGATCGGGCAGCTCGATGCCGACTTGCCACGTGCGCGCGCGCCAGGTTTTCGCGACCAGCTCGGCGAGCGCGTCGAAGTCTGGCTTTCCGTTGCGCACGAGCGCGGATGTGTCGAGCGCGGGCGGCTCGGGGAACTTGCCAGCGAGGTTGTCGACCTTTTGCGTGCCAAGCGGAAACGCCAGCACTACGTCGCGCGTTTCGCCCGGCTCGAGCGGCAGCACATAACGCAAGTAGGCGCCTGCGAGGCCGTCGTAGTCGTGGGCTGTTGCCGCTGTGGGCGGCGAGCCAGACACGACCGCTTGCGTCAGCTCACCCGCGCCGTTTGCACCAAAACCCGCTGCGCCGCTCGACTGTACAGGCGTAAGCGAGCGCGCGAACATACGGCCATTGACGCGCAGCGCTGTGCCGTCTTCGATCACCACGTCGTGGATCGGCGACTGGCCCGCGTATTGCCACGGTGGAGCGATCTGCGAAGGGCGCAGCATCAGGAACAGCTCGCCGTGGATGCGGCGCTTGCTCGTGTTCTGCAAGCGATGACGGAGCAGGGTGACCGGCTGGCCTGACTGTTCGATCGCGAATGCTTCGCTGCGCATCGTCAGCTCGGGCTCGGGCTGCCACTCTGCGCTCGGCATCGGCAACCAACCTTCGCGCAGGGCCTGCTTCGGGCTGCCGCCGTGAGCGGCATGCACTCGACCGTCACCAGCGCGCCACAGCGGCTGTAACAGCGGTGCACCCTTCCACGCTTCGAGGTTTCCGAGCTCGTCGAAGATCGACTTCTGCGGCGCGCCCGCGATGCCCACCGAGGTCCAGTACACCTGCTGATTGCGCACGTTGAGCGGGAACAGCTCGCGGTTCGCACGCGAGGCAGCTACCTCGTAGCGCCGCATCGGGATCTTCAGGCGGTCGGGAGGTAGCAGCCGCACTCTGCGAGCTTGGGCCGGCTGTTGCACGGTCAACCGCAACGCTGAAGCTGTGACCGGCGCGCTCGCCGCGAGCAACGAATGCTCGGCGGCGGGGTCTTTGTCGTTCGCCAGCGCGCGCCAAGCGCCGTTGTCTTCCCGGGCCTCCAGCGTCGCGTCGCCGACTGCTGCAGCCCAGTCGACTTCGAGGCCACTCGTGCTGAGCGGACGTGGCAGCGTGATAGTCAGCGCGGAAGAGATCGCGGCAGGTCCGCTCCAGATCGCTGCAGGATCAGTGCCCGCAGCGAGCCCTTCGACGCGCGGCGACGCTGCCGCTGCGAGCGGCTCGAGCTCGAACAAGGAGATGCCCCAGTCCGCGCTGAGCGGTTGGGCCGCCAAGCGCAGATAACGCGCCTCGACGACAGGAAAGAACACGTAGTCGAGATCGCCGAAGCCATCGCTCGTCTCATAGACTGTCTTCCACGCCTGCCCATCACTCGACACCTGCACGCGATAGCTCGCCGCGAAGTCGCTGTGGCGATGACCGTTGCGCGAGTCCCAGTGCACGAGCGCGCCGCCGAGGCTCGCGGCTTGGCCGAGGTCGATCTGCAGCCATTGCTCGGTGTTGAACGCGCCGCCCCAGCGCGTGCCGAGATCGCCATCGATCGCGAGCGCGGCCGCCGTGGCTGCGACGTCGGGTGCGGAGCTGCTGGCTCGCCACGCGCTGCGTGGCGGCAACGGAAACTCTTCGGGGCGAGCCGTGTGCTGCGGCGCTGCGCACGCGCAGCCAAGCAAGAGGAGGAGAGTGAGCGCTCGGTGAGCCATAGGATAGATCCTTAGTCCACCGATTCGCTATCCATTGCAAGCGGCGTTCTTGCTGCTCAGTGCTTTGCGTTCGCGTTCAGGCATCAGCTGCGGTACGGGGCCGCAGCTGATGGCTGCAATCTCTCAGTCCTCGAGCTTGCCGTCGAGCGAGTAGGAGTGCTCGCAACTGCCGGTGCTCGTGCTGATGGTCAGCGTAGCTTCGCCTGCAATCCGCGCTTTTGGCGCCGGCTCGAACAAGACGATCATCAACGAGGCATCGACCGTCGCGCTTTCCTCATGGGGCGATGCACAGGTGATGTCGTACGTGGAGGCGTCGTCGTGCAGAACGCATGGCCACGATTGGCTCGAGATCACGGCCCTGACTGTATGCAGCTGGTCTTCGAACACGAGCTGCATCGTCAGGGGAAAGGGGCCGCACCCGCTCGGCTCGCTCGTGCGACGGGAAGCGTCGAAGCTGTATGAGACCTGGTCCGCGCTCGACTCGGGCGCCGGGTGTCCCGCCGTCAGCTCGACTGGATCGGAGCTGCTACCGCAGCCCATCAGCAGGGCGCACAGTGCCAACGGGGCGCGCTGAAACCAGCCTGGCATCGAGCGCTACTGTCTCACCAGGCGAGCCGCTTTGCACCACCTCCGCCTGGGGTGGATCTACCGGGCTACGGACGTTCGAAGCTGCTGCGCGTCCGGCCCGCGAGCGTGGTCGCGCTCAACCATGCTGCGGCTGTGGCCATCGCGCGTGGTCCGGAGGCGGGCCTTGTGCTGCTCGCTGAGCGCGCGCAGCACGACCACCTGCAGAGCTACGTTCCTTACCACGCAGCGCGCGCCGACCTTCATCGACGCGCGGGTCGCTACGACGAAGCCGCGAGCGACTACACGCGCGCGCCTAGCGATCCCGAAATGCGCGACATCGCACGCAGACTTGCCGAAGCTCGCGCGCGCGTTCGCTGACTTCGCACAACCCAGCACACATCGCCGCTCTCAGCTGCGCTTGTTATGCTGAGCTTTTGGGGCGTTCAGATGCAGCACGAAGTCTCTGTTTTGTATTCGCGGGCGTTTGCCGTCTGTGTGTGGCTGTGTGCTGCCTGCGCCGCGAGTGATGAAGGCAAGACCGTGGCGGTTCCTCCAGCGGAGGATGCTGGCGAGCTGGATGCGAGCACCGACGAACCGGGGCTGCCGCCAGGTTGCGTAGACGTCGAGATCAGCGGTGATGAGGTCGTCGAGCATCTCGATGACTTCACTGCGCGCTTTGAGCTGGGTGACCCGTACGCACGAACGCTCATGCTGTTCGGTGGCATGGTCGTGCCAAAGGCCAACACACCCACGCGTGCTTACATCTTCGGGCTCGACAAGATGGACGCGCAGATGATGGCGATGAAGTATCCAGACTTCTATCTGTGCAGCTCCGTAGGTGGACAGGAAGCCGCGACCTATATCCACGTGTATGACATCGTTCCTGCGACCTGTAAGATCTACCAGCAGCTTGCCGCAGCGTTTCGCGTCTACAACAAGAACGCGGCCGTGGGCGGAGATCGCACGGCGGTGCGCTTGGAAGGCAGGCCGCTGACTGTCAAATCGGTCACCGTGAATGCGACTGGTCAGGACGTCAGTGACCAAGTGTCAGATCAGCAGTTTCATCTGATCACGGGCGTCCAGCAGCTCACAGGCGAGAGCCTGCTCAACTTTGGCACAACCGACTGAGCTGCACACATCGAGCTCGCCGCGCGTTCGCCGTAGAATCGTGGCTGGTGGATGCGATCGTCGAGTGGTCTGTCGTGAACGACTCTGTCTTCGTTTTCTACGGAGATGGTGGCGAGTTTCGCGGCGAGCCCATGGAACGGTGGCTGCGTGAAGTGCCGGCGTCGGGTGTGCGAAAGTATATCGGAGCCACAGGCCTCGGGTTTCAGCTCTCCGGAGACACACGCAAGCGCTGCAACACCGTGCTCAAGGCGCAGCAAATCAGGTTCGTGACGATCACCGACAGTGCGCTCGTGCGTGGCTTTGCCACAGCCGCCAGTTGGTTTGGCATCACCATTGCGGCGTTCCCGTGGCATGAGCTGAACGACGCGATGAGCTGGCTCGAGCTCGATCCCAAGACTGCGCTCGACGCCATGTCGGCCGTGAAGACCAACAAGTTCACGGTGGACCAGCGGCTCACCGCGCGCAAACGAGGATCGCTGCGCGTTTAGCTTACTTTGCCGGGACGCTGCGCGACTCGGCGAGCATGTTGCAGAACAGCGCGCCCTGCGCGATCGCGTCGTCGAGCGCGATGTGCGTGTGCGGCATGGGCTCGAACCATTTGCGCGGCATGCGCTTTTTGGTCGCCTCGCGATAGCCCGTGCCGAGCACAGACATCGCAAGCGTCTTGATATCGAGCGCCGAATGCGAGAACGGGCTCTCGCCTTCGAACTTGATCAGATACCAGTAGACGAACATGAAGTCGTACGCCGCAGGGTATGCGACAAAGACCGGTCTGCCCGGCAGTTGTCGCAGCCACGCGGCGTAGTCGCGCATCGCGTCCTGCGGCGCGCTCAGATCTTTGCGGCATGCGGCCCATGCATCCGGCTGCGTGGTCCACCACTCTGCGGTCTTGGGGTGTGCTTCGGCACCGGGCAGTGTCTCGAGGTTGCGCGAGAACGTGGAGACCAGCGTTTTGTCAGCGCGGTATGCGGCAGACGCAAAGCTCAGCATGGAATGCGGTCCGGGGATCGGCCCATCTGCTTCGACATCGGTGCTGACGTAGATCTCTTCGGACAAATGCGCGCTCCAGCGATATGCGCTCCGGAAGGTACAACGATCGAACGCTGCACAGCGCGCTTTTCTTGCAGCCGCGTGCGACGTCGTGACTTCTGCGACTACATCTCCGCCGTGCGCGCACAGCGCGGCAGCGTGTTGCGCACTGCAGCCGTGAGCGGCGGACTAGGGCTTCGTGTATTGCCGGGTCGTCTCCGAGCCCAGCGCTGCGAGCTTGGGCAGCCGGATCCACGCCAGAAGCCCGAGCCCGAACAGCCAGAGCAAGCGCGACTCGTAGCGGTCGTAGATGCCGGAGAGGTTTGCGCTGAGCACCGCGTTCAGCAGCCAGGCGGCGAACACGAACGCGAGGAAGCGCAGCTCGGGCGTGCCGAAGTGTCGGAGCCGCGCCCAACGGCCGAGCGCAAACAGTGCAAATGCGATCAGTGCCCAGCCGACGGGAGTGTGTAGCTCGCGCAGCTTGGCGATCGCGATCCCGCTGCGTTGCTGGCGAGAGGCTGCGAACGAGGGTAGGTCTCCGGGCGCGACCTTTTGCAGCTGCGCTTCGATCAGATCGCGTGCGTCAGGGTCGAGGCCTTCGCCGGTGGCGAAGCGTCCCAGCACTTGCAGGGTCGACACCAGCGCGACCTTGAGATGCAGGAGCGGCGCCTCGCGCAGAGAGTCGCGCAACAATCGTGAAACTTCGCCGCTCACGGCGGCAGGATGTTCCCAGGGTTTAATGTCGAGCGCATCGACCCAGAGCAGCTGATCGGTGCCCATGGGCAGGCGCTCGCGGTGCGGACACAGCCAATAGTCGCGCTCTGGGCAGTGCGCATCGAGCATGCGGTTCGCGATGCCGGTGTCCACCAGATGCCCGAGCAAAAACGTGTCGCTGCCCGAAGCCAGCGTGAAGTGCCCGAGGCGCGTGGTGTTCCAGCCGCCGATGGCTGCGAGCCCGGCCAGCAGCGCGAGCGCGGGGCCAACCAGCCTACGCCGCAGCGCTTGGCTGCGGAGGCCGAGCCAAGCAAACGCGAGCAGGGCGAGCCCGAGCGGCAGGTGAGTCAGATGCACCGCGACGCACAGCGCGATCAGCGCCAGCAACATGAGTCGCCCGATGCGTGACAGCTGCTCGTCCTCGACGTACAGCCAGAGCGCGAGGACCAACAGGGGGGTGAAGATGTCCGCCATCAGCTGCCCTGCGATCCAAGGCAGTGCCGTGCAGCTCGCCAGCAGCGCGACGCGCGCGAGGTACGCAGGCAAGCTCAGCTCTGGACGCAGCCGAGCGAACACTCGGCGCAAGAGCCAGGCGAGCAGCGCGCACTGCGCAATCACGACCGGCCACAGCGTTCCGGTCCAGCTCGAGATACGCAATAGAAACGCGTAGCCGATGAGGCGATCTGGACGCGGCATGAGTGTCGCCGCGCTCTCCAGGTATGCTCGAGTGTCCCAGAAAGTCAGCGGGTAGCCGTTGTACAGCGCCGCACTCGCGAGCATCGCTGTGGCTCCGAGCAGCGCGGCGAAGGTGCGTGCGCGTGCGGGATTGGTGGCGATATCAGCTTCAAAAGACCGGGTTTTCGACGCGACTACGGACTGCACCATGGCGGCAAGTTTGAGCCAGAGATGTGGCAAGCGTGTGTTGTTTGCGCGGCGTGCTCGTAGCGTGCATTTCACCTGCGTGCCACGCGAGTGAGCGGCGACTGCCGCGCATATCGCACGAGCATGGCGGCATGTCGACACGCGTCGTTGCGGAAACGTTCGTTCAACAGGACCTAGACACAGACACCGATTCGTCAAGTTGGCTGCCCGCGCTCTTGCGCGCGTGTGCGACCCACGAGCATGTGGGTTTGCTACTGCTGCTGTCAGCTGCAGCGTTGCTGCACGTCGCCGTGTTGATCGGTTGCCCGCGACCGTTCGGTTACGTGTACGACTTCTATCCGACCGCGGTCGCGTACGTGTACGACCATCACGCGCTGCCGCCCCCCGAAGCGTGTTGGATCTGCGCGCATCCGCCTCTGTTATGGATCTTGGGCACGCCGTTTTATGCAACGGGCATGTGGCTGTCGGGTGGGAGTCGCGCGATCGCCGAGCGCGCGTTGTGTCTGTTGCCCTTGTTGTGTGATGCGTTGATCGTTGTGAGCAGCTACCAGCTGCTGCGGTTGTATCGGCGGCGTGGGCTCACGCTCTGGGTCGGCATGGCCTTGTGCGCGCTCCTGCCATGTTTGGCGATCAGCGCCTGTGCACCGGAGTCAGACGTGCTCTTGACTGCGCTGATGACCACGGGGCTCGTGCACGTGGCGCGTGTGCATCTCGCTGAGGCGCCACGCCTGCGCGAAGCGCTGATGATCGGTGTGTTGTCCGGGCTCGCGTTGCTCACGAAATACAGCGGTATGCTGCTGCTACTGGGTGCGCTGATGGTCTACGCCGCGAGCGCCTGGCGCACGCGCTCGTTCGCGTGGATCCGGCACGGGTGCGTTGCGGCGTGCGGTGCAGCGGTCTTGTGCAGCGCACAATATGGTTACAACTGGGTGAGCCGGCATGAGCTCTTGGTGGCGAACGGCTCCGCGGCTTCGGGCTTCGCGGTGCTCGACCTGACTGAGCGCCGAAAGAACCTCGCGCACTACGATTTCGGCTGGCTGCGCATCGGCGAAGCGGTCGCGCTGTTCGACACGGAGCTTCCTGGATCGCTGGATGAGCAGCCCGTCTACGCGAATGTCTGGACCAGCCTGCACAGCTTGGCGTGGACTGACATGAGCTTCTTCTCCGTGAACAGTCGTCACGGCGATCCGAGCTTGCCGTACCCAGACAAACACATTCCGCGCCCGCTGATCGCGTGGTTGCTGACATTGGGCCTTTTGCCGGTCGCGCTCATGCTGCTCGGCGTATGGTACGGCTGGCGCGCGCCGAGCCGCTGGCCGCTGCTTGCGTACAGCGCGCTGAGCCTCGCGGTGTACGCTTGGTGGTTCCTCGCGCAGGACAGCTGGGCGCTCAAGACCAAGTACATCTTGTTCTTGCTGCCCGTGTACTGTCTGCTCGCGACCGATGGACTGCAGCGTGTGTTGCAGCTGCCGGGCCGCGCAGGTGCGATCGCGGGCACGCTGACACTCGTTGGGCTGTCGGCGCTGTTTTCGTGTGCTGGCTGCTACATCGCGATCTTCGCGTTCGCTTGAGCGAGCGTGTTATGCAGATCTCCTTCGGGCAAACCCGCAACCGTCTGCGACATGACCACTGCAGGTAAAACCGCCGATCCCGCACCAGCACGACTGCCGAGCTTGAACGTAGTGCTCGCACCGCACCGAGAAGGCGACGCCGTCGACTACGTAGACGTAACGCTGAAGATCGAAGCACCTGACGCATCACCCGGCCAGCCGCTCTTGCGCTTGCCGATGGTGTTCGCCGGCGTAGAGAGCGTTCGTTACGAGAGCAGCGATATTAGAGTGGAAGACGAGATGGGCGCGCTCGCGCTCACCCAACAGGACGACCCGGTCGATCCGACAAACTTCATCTACTACCGGCGCTGGCATTCCGAGACAGCGACGCGCGGCGACGTCAGCGTGCGCTACCGGGCGCCCACGCGCACGTTCGTCCCGGTGCTCGGCTCGGGTCCTCCCTTCGATCTGCGCCCCGAAGCGGGCGGCCTCGCCGGTGCAGGCGTGAGCTTTCTCGCGTTGCCTGACGTCGCGACGGTCTTTCACATCAGCGTGCACTGGGACCTCGCTGCGATGCCCGCAGCTACGCGCGGCGTGTTCAGTCGCGGCGAGGGCGACGTCGCGTTCAATGGCCCGGTCGAGCTGTTGGCGTATGCGTTTTATCTCGCAGGTCCCGTGTCGAGCTATCCACCGTGCCCTGGCGCATCGGGCCCTTTTCAAGCATTTTGGTTGAGTGAGCCGCCGTTCGACATGCAATCGGTCGTGCAGTGGACTGAAGAAGCCTATCGCGAGATCTCCACGTTCTTCCGCGACCCCGACAAACAGTATAACGTGTTCTTCCGACACAACGTAGGCGGCGCGATCGGTGGCGCGGCGTTGCCCAACGCGTTCATGGTCGGTTACGGCGATGCGCCCGCGCCCACACCAGCGCGGCTTCGCAGCATGCTCGCGCACGAGATCGTGCACAACTGGCCAAGCCCACTCAACGACAATGCCTCCGAGTGGTACGGCGAAGGCATGGCCGAGCACTACAGCGCGGCGATCACGCTGCGCGCGGGCCTCATCAACCCCGAGGAATTTCTCACAGGCTTGAACGCCCAGGCGCTCAGCTACTACGCTAACCCACTGCGTAACCTGCCCAGCAGCGAGGTCGCCGAGCGCTTTTGGACCGACACGCGCGTACGCAACATTCCGTACGATCGCGGTGCGCTCTATCTGGCTTCGGTCGATGCCGCCGTGCGCGGCAAGTCGATGGGCACGCGCTCGCTCGACGACCTGATGTTCGATATGCTCGATCGCTTGCAGAGCGGCCAGGCGTACGACAGCGCCGCGTGGAGCACGCTCTTGAACCGCGAGCTCGGCGCGGAAGGCCCGGCACAATACCAAGCGATGATCGCCGGCGAGCTGCTCGAGCCACCGAGCAACGCGTACGGTCCGTGCTTTAGCAACGAGCCGACCATGTATCCGCAGTTCGAGCTCGGCTTCGATCCCGCTGTGCTCGCCAAGGCTCCACGCATAGTGACAGAAGTGGCGCCGGGATCGAACGCAGAATCAGCAGGCTTACGTACGGGCGATGAGATCACCGCGCCGATCGTGCTCGAAGACGTACTGTCAGATCCGGTAGCACAACTAACAGTAAAGTTACGCCGCGGCACAGCCACAATGGATATCAAGTACATCCCCCGAGGAGCAGCCATAAGCGGCATCTACTGGAAGCGAGCACCCGGGGTCCCAGACACCGACTGCGCCCGTGATCCAAACGACTGACGCATTCCTAGTGCAGCGAGACTACAAGCTGGGCACGATCAAGACAGCGCCGGCGTGTCGCCAGGTGATCCCCTAACACCGGCGCGCGAGGCCTCGCAGGTCGGGTGACCGACCGCGTTCGTACCGCGAACGAGCATTTCCGAGAACCTTGTGTTTTTCGCCATTCCTGCTGTTTCTCGGTCATGTTAATTCCACGTGAGTCTATTTGACGCGCGCCGCAGCGCGCTGTTCGGGAGTCAAAGCTTCATCTCCACGCGGCAGTGACAGAACAGCCTTCTCCAACGATCCCACAGGCAAGGCAATGGGCGACGCTCGCTCGACAATTTCCTCGCTGAGCTCGATATTCAGCGCACGCAGTGTGCTCTGCGCCTTCGTCAGCAAGCGCCCGAGAGCTGCCCGCCCCTTCCGGATCTCTTCGCTCATCCCGTCGACGCTCTTCCGAATGCTGTCGCTGTGCTTCTCCATCTTCTCCAGCCGACTCAACTCCTGCTCGATCCGCGCCTCGACATCCTGAAGCGCTTTGATGTCGCCAGCGTCGCCGGTGGTCTTCGTCCGAGCCACGAGTGCCATCCCGACGAGCACCGCTGCGTGCAGATAGGGATCCGTCGAAGGGTCCTCCTGATCCCAAACGACCAGTACGTTGTTTCCGCAGCGCGCGAAGCGCGGGAAGTTTGGACTAGCGTGCGTGCGCGCCATGATGAACACGCCCACCGCTGCGTGGCGGTTTTTGCGCGCTTCGTCTAACTCGTCCAAAGCTTGCTGCGCGGTGAACCCGGTCTCGCGTTTCGCTTCGAACACCACCGCGGTACCCACGAACGCGCTCTCGGCGGTGAAGCGCAAGACGGCATCACCCTTTTTGCATCGACCGGCACCCGGCGTCCTACCCGTAACGTCGAGGACGCACGGAGCGCCCTGGGTAGCAGCTCGTACAAACGCGATCGCCGCGTCCTCGAACTCGACACCGCCCTGCGTGTTGCGCAACGCTTCACTCTTCCGCGTCTCAATGCGCGCAAGGGCCTCGCGCACGTCCTTCTCGAGCTGCGTCTGGCGAGCGGCTTGCTCCTTGGCGAACTCGCGCTGCATGGTCGTCTGATCGGTCAGCAGTTTGGTGAGGCTAACTTTCAGTACGGCGATCGGCGAGCCCGGCGCATCCGGGTTCACCGCTGTAAGCACGTCCCGGCGAGCACGCTCGGTCTCCCGAATCAGCCGGCTGAGCAACGAGTCCTCGTCGTTGGCGTCGAGCGCTGACAGCGCCGCCTGCAGCTGCTCCGCTCGATCCTCGTCCGCATTCTGCAGCTCTTCACGCAAACTGCGGAGGAAGCGCGCGACCGCGCCGTCTTCAGCCAACGGATCGAGCGCACGCACGAGCTCGCTGTGACCGGACTGCATGACCTTCGCCAGCTGTACTTCGAGCACCTTCACGAGCCCTTCGCTATCGGTGGCACTGAGCTTGCGAAAGAGCGGGCTGCTCTCGCCTACCTGGCGCGCAAGCACTTGGCTCAGAACGCCGCTCTGCGGAGCCAGAAACTTCTCGAGCTGACGCACGAGCACTCCCTGGTCGCCGAGGAAGGCCGATAGTCGCTGCGGCAGTTGACCGTCCTGCGGATCGAAGAAGCGCGTCATCGCCGTGACCATTGCGGTCTGCTGCGATTGCACGTGCGCCTTCAGCTGGCGATCGATATCGGCGAGCAGCGACTGGCCGACATCAGAGAGCCTCGCCTCCTGAGCGGCCGAGTGTGCATTGTGCAATGCACGCAGTCCGATCAACCAAGCATCGTGAACCAGCTGTTCGCGTTGGGGCTCAGTGAGCTGAGCAAACAGCGCGACGCTGTCTGGCCGGCGATCACGAACTTCGGCAGAAAGCTCGTCGGCGGTTGCGAGTACGTTGACTTGAAGCGGAGCGATGAACGTTGTGTTGGACATGTGCCGCCCTCTTTCACGTCTTGTGCCAGCATGCCGAGGCTGCTCCGCAGCCGAGGGCGGCAGGCGAGAGCCGTGCGCGCACAAGAATCTTTGTGCAGAGGTAAGAAGTATTGTGCGGGCAGCGCTCGGCTTCGCCTCGCGACATGGCTAAGTCCGCCACCGACTCGCGAGCTCACGCAACCGGCCGCACTCCGGCCGAGCAGGACGGGAACGAAGACACCATGCCCGACCCCGCTCTCGCGCTGCTGCCAACCCCACCCGCCAAGAACGCGCCGCCAACGCCCGAGAACGTTCGTCTCTTGCAAGCCTGGCTCGACAGCATCACCGCCTACCGAGCGACCACCGCGGGCCGCCCACGGAGCTGCTCCCCTACGTGGCCGGCATCCCTGCGGCGGAGTTCAGCCCGATGTCGCAGTCGTTCAAGGCGTCTGTCGTCCAGCTGGTAGTCACCACTGGTACAGTCGCTCGCGCTGCTAGCCGGTGCCGGTGCCGGTGCCGTGGGACCCAGCCACACTGGCGTTCTCACTCACGAGCTTCATGCGGACATGCAAAGGTTTGCCGTGGACCAGGAGCTGGGCAGACATCTTGCCGAAGCTCTGCGTGCGGTACGCGCGGGACAGCGGACCACGTTGGGCTCCTTGATATGCTGCAGAACGCCGTCAGCCGGCGCGAGTGGCCGAACGATTCTATGGCCTCCCTTGCGCGAGACTTCTGAAAGCGATCGCTGCCCGACGAGCTGCCGTGAAAGAGCGCTACCGCAAGGAGACTGCCGGCGACTCGGAGCTGCTGGAAGCTTTCAGAGCCTTCGATCGGACGGCTTTCTGACGCCTATGCTCTTTTGGATCACACGCTTCTGTCTTGGTTTCGCATCGCTGGCGCTGATCGCATTATCGTGGAGAGCCAGCGTTGTCATCGCAGCGAGCATGCTGCTCGACTTCTTCGGCATGATCATGGCCGGCGTCCCCAGCACCGACTTCTGGAGTATCGCCCGCCTCATGCTCGGCCTCGGCCTCGCCCTCGGCGCCATCACCACGATCGACGATGCGCGACGCAACTTCTGGGAGCTGCCAATGCTTGCTATCGCGATCAACGTACTGCTGGCGCTCTCTTGGGGAAGCGGGCTCGGAGGGCTCGGGCAAGCCTGGATCGGCTACGTGATCTCGGTCGTCAGCTTGCCGGCGGGCTGCCTCTGTTCCGCCGCAGCTTTCGATCTCTATCGGCGTGCAAAGCGGCGCCGAGCGCACCATCGTGCTACGCGCCGTTGAGCACCAGGCAAGGTCCCCGGGGTAGCGACCGATCAAAGCCGCGATCGTGAGACGACATATCCCGCCCAAGCGCATTCACTGTGCCGACCGGCATGTGGGCGTGCAGCCAGCCCAACGGTGAACATTCAACAGGTTCGCGGCAGCACCGCGTGCAGGTCCATTGCGCATCGCACAAATTTCCTTGTGCAGACACAAGAAAACCGACGACACTTTTCTGGTGGATAGGGTGCTCGTTAGCTGGATCGGCGACAACGACATGAAGGCAGCGCTGGCCGGGACTGAAAACCTCGGCCCGATCGGCGCAGTCGTCGGCCAACGCCGATTCGACCGGCTGGTGCTGCTCTCCAATCGCCAGGATGCGTGGCACACACCCTTCACCGATTGGCTGGGAACGAGAACCGACGCCACGCTCGACGTACGGTATCGACTCCTGAAGGATCCAACGGACCACGCAGCAATCTACAGTTGCGTCGAGCCCATCCTTGCTGAACTGGCCGCTGGCGGTGCAAAGCTTACGGTCCACTTGAGCCCAGGAACTCCTGCGATGCACGCCGTTTGGCTCCTGCTCTGCAAGACCCGCTTCACCGCTGACCTCGTACAGACGTCAGTCGAACAAGGACTCAAACCTGCCAACGTTCCCTTCGACATCTACGCCGAGTTGAGTGAGCGCCTCGGGCGCGAAGCGCTCGCGCGGCCACCAGAGACGGCTGCCTTCGCCACGATCCGCCACCACAGCTCGGTAATGACTGAGGTCATCGACGTGGCCGCTCGCGTCGCCCTGTGGCCCGTGGATGTGTTGATCGGTGGCGAGTCCGGTACTGGCAAGGAGCTTTTCGCGCGCGCAATTCATACAGCCAGCCCGCGCGCCGCAGGGCCGTTCGTACCGCTCAACTGCGGCGCCATCCCGGAAACTCTCGTCGAAGCGGAGCTCTTCGGCGTCGTGAAAGGCGCGTTCACCGGCGCGACAACGACCCGGCGCGGTCGCTTCGCTGAGGCTGATGGCGGCACCCTATTCCTCGACGAGCTCGGTGAGTTGCCGCTGAGTGCTCAGGTCAAGCTCCTGCGGGCAGTGGAGTCGCGCGAGATCAGTCCAGTGGGTTCGAGCACGATCCAGAAGGTCGACGTCAGAATCATCGCGGCAACACATCGCAACCTTCTGCAGGAGATCGAAGCTGGGAAGTTCCGAGAAGATCTCTACTATCGCTTATCGAATGCAGTGCTTTCGCTTCCGCCGCTGCGAGAGCGTCGCGAGGACGTGTCGTTGCTCATCGACCACGCGCTGCAATCCGCGAATGAGCTAGGCCGCACCATCCCAGGGTACGAGCAGAAGAAATTATCTCCCTCCGCAAGGAAACTTCTCCAGGAGCACCATTGGCCCGGCAACGTGCGCGAGTTGATGGGTACGGTGCGGCGCGCCGCGATCTGGAGCAAGTCCACGACGATTGGCGTCGACGACACGCGTGCAGCTGTGGCGGATCGTGCTGGGCGGAGCCAGCAGTCCGTATTGAACCGCCCCTTCACGAGGGGATTTCAACTCCGCGAGATTCTGGGCGATGTCGCACGGCATTACATTGGGCGCGCACTGGCGCAGACCGGGGGCGTGAAGAAGGACGCGGCTGAGCTGCTCGGATTCTCCAACTACCAGACTCTCAGCAACTGGATGGACAAATACGGCGTACACGAGTCGTGATGGCACGGCCATTGCGATGGCCACATTGCAAGCGAGCGCAACGCGATGAACTCGAATTTCCACTTCCTGCTGACGCATCGGCCCGAGTTTCACGACGACGCGGTGAAAGCAGAGCAATTGGTCGGGAGCTCTCCACGCGCCTCTTGCATGCTGTGCCGGTTTGCGCTCGAGCAGGCGGTAGTTTGGCTCTACGCCAACGACAAATCATTGCAGCGGCCTTATCGCGATGACTTGGCCGCGCTGATCCACGAGCCGACCTTCAAGGACAACCTTGCGCCCAATCTTTTTCCCAAGATTCGGCTCGTCTGGCAGTCAGGCAACCAAGCGGCGCACAAGAATCGCAAGTTCGCGAGCGACGACGCACTCCAATCCGTGCGCGACCTCTTCCACTTTCTGTACTGGCTGTCGCGGATGTACACCGAACAGGACTCTCACCCCGAGGTGAACTTCAACGCTGCGCTCATCGATCTCTCAGGCGGCAAGGCGATGAATCGCGCTGAGATCCTCGAGCTCGAGAAAGCGCTCGCATCCAAGGTTACTAAGCTCGACGAGCTTGAGTCGGTCCTTCGCAAGAAGGACGAAGAGATCGAAGCTTACAAGGTTCGACTCGAGGCGCTCAAGAAGCGAAACGAACAGCGCCCCGACAACCACGACTGGAACGAAGCTGAGACGCGCAAGTACCTGATCGATCGTTTGCTAGAAGAAGCAGGCTGGCGTGTGGGCAGCAAGGATGTATCCGTCGAGCGCGCAGTGAAAGGCATGCCCTCCAGCTCGACTGACGGCGTCGTGGACTACGTTCTTTGGGGAACGAACGGCCTGCCGATGGCTGTCAACGAAGCCAAGCGTACTTACCACAGCGCCGCCAAAGGCAAGCAGCAGGCACAGCTCTACGCTGACACCCTCGAGCAGGAGTTCAGCGGCAAGCAACGCCCAATCATTTACTACACCAACGGCTACGACACGTTTCTCTGGGACGACGTGCGCTATCCGCCGCGAGCAGTGCAGGGCTATCACAAGCGGACTGAGCTGCAGCAGCTCATCCGGCGCCGCTCCGAAGCCACTCCACTCAGCGAAGCGACGCCAGACGCAAGCATCGTCGAGCGTCATTATCAGGTCTCTGCGATCCGCTCCGTTTGCGAAATTTTTCAACGGGGCGTCCGAAGCGCGCTGCTCGTGATGGCGACCGGCACTGGCAAGACCCGGACTGCTATCGCCCTTTGCAAGCTCGTGCAGGAAGCGAATTGGGCCAAACGCATCCTGTTCCTGGCTGATCGGAACAGCCTCGTATTGCAGACCAAACGCGCATTCGGCAAGTTCCTACCCGACGTGACAGCTGTCGACATTCGCGACGACAAGTCGGACCCAGCGAACGCCAAGCTCGTACTTGCCACGTACCCCAGCATGATGAACCGCATCGAGTCCTACAGCGGCACGGAGCGCGTTTACGGCGTGGGTCACTTCGATTTGATCATCATCGATGAGGCACACCGATCGGTCTACAAGAAGTACGGCGCCATCTTCGAGTACTTCGACTCGCTGTTGCTCGGGCTCACCGCGACGCCGCACGACCAAGTCCACCGCGACACGTACGCGCTATTTGGACTCGAGAGGGGCAACCCCACCTCAGCTTATGAGCTGCCAGACGCCGTGAAAGATGGTTACCTGGTCGAGCCTCGCGGGATCGAGGTTCCTTTCAAGTTCCTCTCTCAGGGCATCAGCTACGATGAGCTGAGCGAGGAGGAACGCGAGGAATATGAAGAGAAACTTTATGACGCCGAGACCGACGAGCTTCCTCCACATGTTGACCGGGCAGCACTCAACAAGTGGATCTTAAACATCGACACAGTCGACAAGACTCTGAAGTTGATCATGGAGTACGGCCTCAAGGTGGATGCCGGCGACAAGCTGGGCAAAACCATCATCTTCGCCCGCAATCATAAGCACGCGGAGTTCATCGTAGAGCGCTTCGACGCCAACTATCCGCACCTCGCTGGCAAGTTCGCTCGCGTCATCGATAGTCACGATGATTACGCCCAATCGCTTCTCGACGATTTCTCCAAGCCTAAGTCAGATCCGCAGATCGCCGTCTCCGTGGATATGCTGGACACGGGCGTCGACGTGCCCGAAGTCGTCAACCTGGTCTTCTTCAAGCCCCTTGGCTCGCGCGTGAAGTTCCAGCAGATGATCGGCCGTGGCACTCGCCTATGTCCCGATCTGTTCGGCCCCGGCGAACACAAGAAGGAGTTCTACGTCTTCGACATCTGCTCCAACTTCGAGTTCTTCCGCCAGCGACTGCAGGACGCCGACGTCGCGCCTCACACCAGCATCACCGCCGCGACGTTCCGTCTCCGGATCCAGCTGTTGCAGCACATGGCACCTTCCGACAAAGCAGAGCTGTCCGAGAAGGACACCGTGCTTCGCAAAGATCTCGCCGACACGTTGCACAGCCACGTGACGGCCCTGCCACTCGAGAACTTCGTCGTTCGCCCGCGGCGACGCGTGGTCGAAGAATTCTCGGAGCGTGAGCGCTGGGACACGCTGAGCCCAGAGGATGCCCATCGGGCGGCCGAGCAACTGGCCGAGCTGCCCGCTCAGCTACCACGAGAGAACGTGGAGGCGAAGCGCTGGGACATCATCATCCTACGGCTTCAGCTCGCCCTTGGCGGCGCCGAGCCAGGCTTCGCAGCGTTGCAGACAAAGGTTCAACGCGCTGCCTCCGCGCTCGAGGAAAAGACCGCCATTCCCATGGTCGCCAAGGAGATCGAGCTCATCCACGCTCTGCAGACAGACGAGTGGTGGCAGGACGTCACTCGCCCGATGCTCGAGCATGTCCGCCGACACTTGCGCGATCTGATCCAGTTCATCGACAGGTCCAAGCAGAAGATCGTCGTGACGAACTTCGAGGACACCATGCTCGGGCTCGACATGGTCCCAGTGCCCTACCAGAGCGAGGAGGACAGCCTCTACGCCTATCGTCAGCGAGTGGAGAAGTTCATCCGCGAACACAAGAATCATCTCGTGATCGGCAAAGTATACCGGAACCTCCCGCTGACTGATCGTGACCTGCAGGCACTTGAACAACTGCTCTTCAGCGCCGAAGTGGCGGAAAACCGCGAGAAGTTCGAGCAGAACCTGGCCAATGGACAAACGCTGCCGGCTTTTGTGCGATCGCTCGTCGGGCTCGACCGCGAGGCCGCAAAGGAAGCGTTCGGCAAGTTCCTGGCGGGGACCACGTACAGCGCCCAGCAGATCCGCTTCATCGAGCAGATCATCAACGCGCTCACGATCAACGGCGTGATGGATCCCGGACTGCTTTATGAGCCGCCGTTCTCGGAAATGGCTGAAGACGGGATCGAAGGCATGTTTGCCAACGACGACGTCGACACAATCATCAGCGTCCTTCGCACCGTCAACCGCAACGCCGGGATGATGACCGGCTGACGCGATCCACGAGAAACGCTAGACCAACGGGCTGACGCATCTCAGCTCCTGAAAGAAGCAGCATGATTACCGGCGAGCACAAGAGCAAAGTCGACAAGCTCTGGACGACCTTCTGGAACAACGGCATCAGCAATCCGCTGAGCGTCATCGAGCAGATCTCGTACCTCATCTTCATCAAGCGCCTCGATGATCTCGAGCTGATGAAAGAGAAGAAGGCCAACCGCTTGGGGCGCAAGATCGAAAACCCCACGTTCGGCAAGAAAGAGCAGGCCTACCGCTGGTCCCACTTCGCCGCCGAAAACGACCCGGCGAAACAGTACGAGATCGTGAGCAACGGCGCGTTCCCTTTCATCAAGCAGCTGCACGGTGACAGTGAGTCTGCGTACTCCGTGCACATGAAAGATGCCATCTTCATGCTGCGCTCGCCTGAGCTGCTCAGCAACGTCATCGAACAGATCGACGCGCTGCCGTTCGGCGACAAAGACATCAAGGGCGACATCTACGAGTACATGTTGTCCAAGCTGAATACGGCCGGCCAAGCCGGCCAGTTCCGCACGCCTCGCCACATCATCAAAATGATGGTGCAGATGCTAGAGCTGCAGCAAAACGATACTATCTGCGATCCCGCCTGCGGCACGGCTGGCTTTCTAGTGGCCTCGGCGGAGTACTTGCTGGAGAGCTTTCCCGATCTGCTGCTGCACAAACAAAGTCGCGATCACTTCAACAGCAACATGTTTAGCGGGTTCGACTTCGACAGCACCATGCTCCGTATTGGCAGCATGAACATGCTGCTGCACGGCATCGAGCACCCTCACATCGAAAGCCGCGACTCACTGTCGGAAGGCTATGGCGACGTCGCGGACCGCTACACCGTCGTGCTCGCCAACCCGCCGTTCAAGGGAAGCCTCGATCACGACGCCGTCGCGAAGAATCTCTTGCAGGTGGTCAACACGAAGAAGACCGAGCTTCTGTTCCTGGTGCAAATGATCCGCGCGCTCAAGCCGGGTGGCCGCGCGGCGGTGATCGTTCCTGACGGCGTGCTCTTTGGCAGCTCCAAGGCGCACCAAGCGGTGCGGAAGCTGCTCGTCGACGATCACAAGCTCGATGGTGTGATCTCACTGCCCTCGGGTGTCTTCAAACCCTACGCCGGTGTGTCCACCGCTATCCTGCTCTTCACCAAGACCAACTCGGGTGGAACAGACCACGTGTTCTTCTACGAGGTCGACGCTGACGGTTACTCGCTCGACGACAAGCGCGAGAAGGTGAAGGACGACGACCTACCCGACGCGCTTGTCCGGTGGAAGAAGCGCAACGCAAAGAAAGACACCGACCGCACCGCCAAGCACTTCATGGTGCCGGTGAAGGAGATCGAGGAAAAGGGCTTCGACCTCTCGATCAATCGCTACAAGGAGACCAGGCACGAAGAGGTGGTGCATGAGCCACCGAAGGCGATCATCGCCAGGCTGCGCCAGCTCGAGTCCGAGATTGCAAAAGACTTGGACGAGCTCGAGGCCATGCTGTGAGCGACAAGATCGACAAGCCAACGCCCGAGGCGCTAGCGCCAGAGCCGGACGGCTATCGCGAGTGGCTCATAGACGTGAAGGCTCGCGTCCAGTCTGCTCAGCAGCAAGCGGCACTGGCCGTAAATCAGGAGCTATTCGGGGTCTACTGGCGCCTGGGAAGGGACATCCTCGACCGGCAAGACCGGGAGGGCTGGGGCACCAAAATCGTCGACCGGCTGGCCCGGGACCTCAAACGCGAGTTTCCCGAGGTCAAAGGCTTCTCACCTCGAAATCTCAAGTACATGCGCAGGTTTGCAGAAGCGTGGCCCGACCCGGAGATTGTGCAGCAGCTGCTGCACAAATTGCCCTGGTTCCACTTGTGCACCCTGCTCGACAAGGTGAAGGACCCCGCCGAGCGCGAGTGGTACGTGCGCGCCGCCGTCCAGCACTCATGGTCGCGCAACGTGCTCGTGATGCAGATCGAGACTGGGGCATACCAGCGGCAGGGCAAAGCGCTCACGAACTTCGAGAGCCAGCTGCCCAAGCCGCAGTCGGACCTGGCGCGCGAGACGCTCAAGGATCCCTATCGCTTTGATTTCCTGAGCCTCGGCAGCGAAGCGATCGAGCGCGAGATCGAACATGCGCTCGTGCAGCATGTCACCCAGTTTCTGCTCGAGCTGGGCGCGGGCTTCGCATTCGTCGGACGGCAGGTGATGCTCAACGTCGGCGGTGAAGAGTTCTTCGTCGACCTGCTTTTCTATCACCTGAAGCTCCGCTGTTACGTCGTGATCGAGCTCAAGGCGACTGACTTCAAGCCGGAGCACACGGGGCAGCTCGGATTCTATCTCACGGCTGTCGATGAACAGGTGAAAGCGCCGGACGATGCGCCAACGATTGGACTATTGCTGTGCAAGAGCAAAAACAGGGTGGTTGCTGAGTACGCTCTCCGGAGCACGAACAGCCCGATGGGCGTAGCCGAGTATCAGCTGGTCGCAGCGTTGCCGACAGATCTCGAAGCGAGTCTGCCCAGCGTTGCGCAGATCGAACGTGAACTCGGGGAGGACGAATGATGTCAGTTTCCACATGGCCATCCGTGCATTTGGAGGATATCGTCGTTGACGGCCCGACGAACGGCTACTCGCCGCCAGCCGCTGCCGATGGGCGCGGAACTTTATCTCTGAAGCTCAGTGCAACGACGCAAGGGCGTCTAGTGCTCAATGAGACGACGATCAAGCGGCTTCACGAGACTATACCGACTGCCTCCAGTCTATGGCTGAGCCCTGGCGATCTACTTGTTCAGCGCTCAAACACCGCAGAGCTCGTTGGCACCGCAGCTATTTATGATGGGCCTCCTGACACGTATATCTATCCGGACTTGATGATGCGACTTCGGTTTCGTGATCCAGCAACAACTCGGTGGATCTGGCGATACCTAAACTCATCGGTGGGGCGTCGCTATCTCACTTCCGTTGCGGCAGGGGCCGCTGGAAGCATGCCCAAAATAAGTGGCGCAAAGCTCAGAGCCATGCCGCTACCCTTGCCACCGCTCGAAGAGCAGCGCCGCATCGCCGACATCCTCGACAAGGCCGACGCCATCCGGCGGAAGCGGAAGGAGGCCATCGCCCTCACCGAGCAACTCCTGCGCTCGACCTTCTTGGAGATGTTCGGCGACCCGGTGACCAATCCGAAAGGGTGGGATATGCAGTGCCTCCGCGACATTTGCGAAAGCAAGCAATACGGCACTGCAGAGAAATGCAACTCAGAAGAGCGAGGCTTGCCCGTTGTGCGAATGAACAACATCTCCTACACAGGTGGACTCGATCTCACGGATCTAAAATGGGCTGAACTCGCACCGAAGGAAGCAGAGAAGCTCAGTCTTCGAAGCGGCGACGTTCTTTTTAATCGAGTAAACAGCAGAGAGCTCGTCGGCAAGACCGGAGTTTGGCATGACGAAGTTGGATATACGTTTGCAGGATATCTTATCCGGCTTCGAGCGCATCCTGAAATCGCCACGGGCCAGTACCTATCGATGGCGATGAACACCACTTCGATGAAACGCGTCCTATTTAACATGGCTAAGCCATCCATCAACATGGCCAACATCAGCGGCTCGGATCTCGATCGGATACATCTGTCAACGCCACCACTACATCTGCAAAAGCAATTTGCAGCTCTGCAGGCTCAGCTCAATCGGACTGTTGCTAGACAGACCGCTGCAATAGCAGCGTCTGAGGCGCTGCTGAATGCCCTGACAGATATGTTGCTATCGCGCAACGACGGCTCCGATTGCTTGAAGCGGACTACAGTAGAGCAACTTCGGCTATTTGAGGTCTGAGTGAGTCCTTTGCTTAGAAGTTAATCGCGCGGGACCAACCGATGCTGAGACTCGAACAGATGATGAGGCGCGCGAGGCACCTGATATGTTCGTTCAAAGGCGATCGGGTTGCAGAGGCCGTTGACCCGCTTCAATGGCTTCTGGCTAAGCATTCGACGACACCTCACGAGGCTTCTATTGGTCGAAGGTTGTGCGCCGTAGTTACACGTTCATACACAGGTCGCTCGGACGGCCGGACTGAATCAGCGCGGCACAGCGAGCAAGAACATGTTGCGCCATCCGACGGGGTCAGATCCTACATATGTCGCGTGAGACTTCGTACCTCCCCGCTGGTCAGAATCGAAATCCCTGAGGAGCGCACGAAGATCCACATAGAAAGCATTGGCCGCAGCGTTACATTCGTCAATGAATCTAGAGGTGAGCCGGCACACGAGCGCTGGATTATTGTTAGCTGTGGCGGATTTGAAAGCCCGAAAGAGGCGGAGACATTTGGCAAATCTCTACGGGCTACGCTTTTGTCGGTCGCGACAGAACTCGGAATTGGCCTAGATCCTGGCGAAGACAAAGCAACCGGTGGACTAGCCCGCAGGCTGCTGCTAGAGGCTGCAACTCGCGGGAGGCATGTAGCAAATAGCGTACACGGCCTAGCAGTTCACGAGGACCTACCAGGTTTGCATTTCTTCAGTGCATCCGCTCAGATCAACCTGAGTGTCTCCTGGAATGCATTCATAGAACGATTCACTGGCAGCCCTTTACTCACCCAAGAGCTTCCCGAAAAGTTCGTTGCGCCCTTTGAACTAGTTTGCCTTTCGGCACTGGACATCTCCGAACGCGCCAGATTCATGCTGTTGTACACAGCGCTCGAGACAATGTCGGACCAACGCCCTAGGCCTGTATCGGAGGTCGCTATTATCAACCAGCTTCTAACTACGGTGCGAGAATCTGTTCTCACGCAGGACGCAAGAAAGCAGCTCGCTAATGCGCTTGGCGGCTTGAAGCGTGAAAGCTCACGAAGTGCGTGTAAGCGACTTGTCTCGGATCTTGGCATCCCCAAACACGCCGAACGCTTTGAGCAAATCGCGACGATCCGCAATCAACTATCTCACCCACCTGGGCGAGTTCCTGCCGATCAACTCAACGCAGTTTGCGGGCACCTCGGGGAGATCTTGCGCGATGCGCTTAGACAAACAGTAGACCGTACGTGCACAAGCACAGGCTCAGCGAGCACATCCCCCAACGGCAACTAACAAGAGCGTTGTGGCCACGGATGCCTCGTCGGCTCTAACGCACAATGAACGTGCCAAATCACTGGACCGAAGATTGCTTTGCAGGTGTCGACTGGTCGGCGCTCAGCTTACCACCGAGCGACCACGTTTGCGCCGAACAAGCTCGGATCGTGGAAACCTGGCTCGACCTCGAAGAAAATGAGGAACGAAAGGCAGCACAAGGCATTTTGCGCTCTTCGGGGGAATCTGTGGTCGACAAAGCCGCCGCGTTGCCCGGAGGGTGCGATCAGCGCGTGTCGCGCGCGCAGAAACGCCGGAAGATCGGGCATGCGCCGTGCGAACGGATGCTTCTTGCTGACCATGCACACAAAGCCGTCGTCGCCCAAACGATCGAGCTCCAGGTCGCGCGGCACACGTGCAGTGGCCGCCGTAAAGCAGCAGTCGATCTCGGCGCGCTGCAAGCGCTCGAGCGCGCCGCTGCGCGCGGGCAACACGTCCAGCCGCATGCGCGGCGCGTGTTCCGCGAGCAGCGCGATCAAGCGTCAGCACCACGAGCGACGTGTAGTCGTCCGCGTAGACGCGCA
>Ga0114940_10000101_pt1 | contig 53615 bp, 50 predicted proteins | sample ColdCreekSource_FD_87195 | JGI IMG/M metagenome (GOLD analysis project Ga0114940, IMG submission 87195) | Groundwater microbial communities from Cold Creek, Nevada to study Microbial Dark Matter (Phase II) - Cold Creek Source | ecosystem: Environmental > Aquatic > Deep subsurface > Groundwater ...
CAAACTTGTTGGGTTTAATGCCCCCTGCAAGCAAAGCTTGCTGGTCTTCGATTAGTGGCGAGTCCGAATCTCCCACTAATCGATCCTTCTGCCTTTTGCCCTCTGCCCTCTGCCTTCGTTCAAGAACACGGTCGGCCGACAGCTTAAAGCCGCAGCAAACAAAGGGTCTTTGGCTTCTAATCCTAAAGAGTCCTGCTTAAAGCGATCGCTGGTAAGGTCGGGAACTTCTTGATGGCGACAGTAGCAGAAAGCTACTTTACCTAAACGGGTTTTAGGGTCGCGGACATAAAGGAAACAGCGATCAGTTGCTAAAATTTTGGCGATCGCTGTTATTAGCTCTAATAGTATTTGGTCTGTATTTTTTCCAGCATCAAAAACTTTTTCTAGAGCGTTAGATAATGCAGGATTATTCATTAAACTTTTATAATGCAGTCAGGCGATCGCGATCGTTACGAAACGAATGACTGATCTATGTAAGTGTGATTCGGTATTATATTTTTCCGCCAGAATTAGGCTCTGAGCCAGCTTTCATTACTGCATCTCTGAGAAAAGTGATTTGCTGCTCGAAGTCCATTTGTTCTATTTGCGATTGCAGTTGAGTTACTGAGCCATTGGGTTTGTAATCATCAGGTACAGGAATAATTGTTCCTGCTTCCATTCCCTGTGCTAGACGATACCAAAACAGTAGCTTAGTATTCCGACTTAAAGAGCCATATTCGCGAGGAATTAAAGTATCTGCCCCCTCAATAATTTCACGCTGTACGTTTAATTGCTCTTCAAAAGGCAATTCTTTTACTTGATTAAATAGTCCTTCGGCAATTTCATCGGAGGCTGCACCAGGGGCAGCAGGGGTTACCGATGTTCCCATAGCGGTATAGACATACCATAGTAAGGCTAGTTTGTCATCTGTAGATAGGCGCTCGTAACCAGTAAGAGACTGATCGACTTTTAATTCTGAATTTGCTGTCATGTTATTACTCTAAGATCAAATCTTTTCAAATATTTCTAAGGAACTTTAGTTGCTGAGTTTATTCCTATGTGAGTTAGGTTTAGAAGCAACTAAAAAATCATCCTTTTTAAGATTAGTAATTTTTCTGCTTTTAAATAACTATATAAAGGTAGAAAATAGACTTATCTAAGATTAGACTTGAGAGGGATTTTTAATGAAATTTTTTGTTTATTTGGCTATTGTTTGAAGATTCAACAACTCTTGAGGCGATGCCAGCAACTTAATTTTAGCTACAATAATTTGTGGAGCTTGATCAAGACAAAAGTGCCAGCCTACGTTCACAGTAAATAGAGAAGTTTTGACTTTACCACTGACCTTGATCAAAGATAAATTATCTTCAGTTGTTTCTTTAACTATGACTATCTGTTGAGGAATTAACTTCATTCCAGTTGCTTCTTGGCTTAGGTAAGCCGCGATCGCGGCTCGACCAATAATGGGCGATTCAAAGGGGGCTAGCAGCTTTCCAGTTTCAGCGAACAACTCAGCAGCTGCCACGAAGTCGTGTCGATTAATAGTTTCAAAATAACTATCGATTACTACTTTTTGAGTTTCTTCTAAGACTTCTTTAGATTCAATCTCTAACATACTAATTGTCTTAATTTTATGTCTCTTTTTATTTCTTGATAACGATCCATAGAGCATGGATTATTCCAGGTATGTATCCTAACAAAGTGAGTACAACATTTATTAATAAGTCGGTACTAAAACCTGTTTGTAAAAACACGCCCAGGGGAGGAAAGAATATAGCGCAAATAATCCGAATAATGTCCATCTGATTTGTCTCTTTATTAAACTGAGCTAAATGTTGCGTAAGTGCGATCGCGTTTCTGTTTACCACTGTACAAGCATAGCAAAACAATTTTTCTGCCCAATCTTTCTAAAGTAGTAAGTCTGATTGACTGACACAAATATCAAGCGGCATAGTTAAAAAACTGAACCTGAAACTTAAAAAGATATCTCTGTCGTTCAAATTGAGATTTAGAAGCCTTTGCTGGGTCTGGATCATAATTAGAAGTCAGTGACTGGAGCGAAAAAAGATTCCAGCCACGAGTTAGAGCAGATTTAACCCAATTCCAGCCAATCTTAAAATAACTCGGAAACCCGCCTACAGAAATGCCCGTGGAAACACTTTCTAGTAAGGGAACTCCGCGAAAGAGAAACTCTAAGCAGTGATGTTTAGAGTTTCTCTTTCACATAGAGCGAGGGGAGAACGTCAATACTTATGTTCGTTTCTTAAAGTCAATGTTAACGTTGTGGAGTAAATAAGTAGCTCGACAAAATAAAGATGAAATAAGTCCGCGAATAACAAATAATTTGCCTGCTAGTTGCTAGTTGCTGGTTGCTGGTTGCTAGTTGTTAGTTGCTAGTTGCTAGTTGCTATTCACTGTGTAACTAGGTTTACTTAGTTATCCAATTAATTTTTAAATTTTTTCTTGATTATTAATAACCATATCAATTATGAATGATACACGACAAAAAATACCCGTTTCCGTACTGATTCCTGCTAAGAATGAGGAATTAAACCTACAGGCTTGCTTAGAAAGTGTGGCGGTAGCGGATGAAATTTTTGTAATTGATTCTCAGAGTGAAGATAAATCTATAGAAATAGCCGAAAATTTGGGCGCAAAGGTAGTTCAATTCCATTTTAATGGCAGTTGGCCCAAGAAAAAAAATTGGTCTTTAGAAAATATTCCGTTTCGCAACGATTGGGTTTTAATTGTCGATTGTGATGAGCGAATTACTCCTGAATTGTGGACAGAAATTCAAAAGGCGATCGCGACTTCTGAATATAATGGTTATTATTTAAATCGCAAGGTGTTTTTTCTCGGCAAATGGATTCGTTTTGGTGGTAAATATCCTGATTGGAATTTACGTTTATTTAAACATAAACTCGGTCGTTACGAAAACTTAAATACCGAAGATATTGCCAATACTGGAGATAATGAAGTACACGAACACGTAATTTTACAGGAAAAAGTGGGATATCTTAAAGAAGATATGCTGCATATCGATTTTCGTGATATTTATCAATGGTTAGCTAGACATAATCGCTATTCCAATTGGGAAGCGCGAGTTTATTATAATTTACTAACTAGAAAAAATAACAATAGTACGATTGGCTCTAGTTTGTTTGGCGACCCTGTGCAACGCAAACGCTTCTTCAAAAAAATCTGGGTTCAATTACCCTTTAAACCCTTCTTGCGATTTGTTTTATTTTATTTTATTCGACTGGGCTTTTTAGATGGCTTTGCTGGATATACTTATGGTCGTCTTTTGAGTCAATACGAATATCAAATTGGCGTAAAACTGCATGAACTACGTCATTTTAGCGGCAAACTCAACGTTGCTTCTACAACTTTATCATCGCGATCGCTTCAGGAAACTACTAAGTAGTTTAAGTATTAATTAAAATTTAATTAATTAAAATAAATGACTACAAATATCGACAGCATTATTGAGCCGATTTCAGTTTTAGATGCCAAATCTTTAGTCGATCTACGCCAATACGATCAATCTAATTTTGAGCGCGGACGACCCAAGTGGTTGATCATTTTATGGTGGTTAGTACAGGCGATCACTTTCCCTTTAAGTCTGCATAATTTAAATGGCTTTCGTGCTTGGTTATTGCGCTTGTTTGGCGCACAAATCGGCAAAGAAGTTATAATTCGTCCTACGGCTCGATTTACCTACCCTTGGAAAATTGCGATCGGTGATTATAGTTGGATTGGAGATAATGTGATTTTATACAGTGTCGATCAAATTCACATTGGTTCTCACTGCGTTATTTCCCAAGAATCTTATCTCTGCACAGGTAGCCACAATATTCACGATCCAGCTTTTGCTTTAATTACTGCTCCAATACAAATAGGCAACGGAACTTGGATTGCAGCGTACTGTTTTATTGCTGGAGGAGTAGTAATCGGTGCGAATAGCGTTATTGGTGCTAGAAGTAGCGTTTTTAGAAATATTCCTGCCGGGCAAGTTGCTTGGGGTACACCATGTGTTCCTCGTCATCCTAGAGTGATTAATAATTAATTTATCGCACGACATACATAAAAAGCGATCGCTTTTAAACTAAAAGCGATCGCTCGAAATCTAATCTTTGATTGGTCGTGTATTAACGATTATCAGGTGATGTTAGATACTAAAACAAATCCTAATACCGCTGCAAAGACTATCAGGGCATAAAATTGAGCGCGACCATTTTCTAGGTACTTCAATCCTTCTCCACTGAGTACTGTAACTAAACCAGTTAAGTTAACTGCTCCATCTACAACGCGGTAATCTACTTCCATGACTTGTCTTGCTAGACGGCGAGAACCGATAACAAAAACCTTGTCATAGATATCGTCGAAATACCACTTGTTGAGGGATAGTTTATAGAGAGTTGGAATTTGTTTGGCGATCGCTGTGGGATTGATTTTGTGTAGGCGATACATCAGCAAGGCAATAAATATCCCCAAAGTAGCAATTCCGACAGAGAGTCCTGCCATCACAGCAAACTCATGAAAGTCAAAACTACCACCAGCCTCGGCAATTATTTCTCCTGGTGCATGGATAAACTCTTCAAAATAGTTTTCCCAAGGACGACCCAGTAAACCAATACCAATTGAAGGTATGGCTAATATTACTAGAGGTAGAGCCATAGTTAGAGGAGATTCGTGGGGATGCTGACTGTGACCGTGGCTTTCTCCTTCTTTAACGTCCATTGCTCCTGGGCCAAAGGCGAGTCCAGCTTCGGTCAACAAATGTTGGCGAATTCCGTTATCGTTACCGCGAAATTCTCCTTCAAAAGTCATGAAATACATACGAAACATATAGAAAGCAGTCAAGCCAGCAGTACCCCAACCGATAAACCAGAGGGCAGGATTAGCTTGGAATGCTTGTCCTAAAATCTCGTCTTTTGACCAAAAACCAGCAAAAGGAGGAATTCCACAAATTGCCAAATTACCAATGAAAAAAGCACTAGCAGTGATGGGCATATACTTTCTCAAGCCGCCCATTAAGCGCATATCCTGCGCCAGCAGTGGATTATGTCCGACCACATCTTCCATGCCGTGAATTACAGAACCAGAACAAAGGAACAGCATCGCTTTAAAATAAGCGTGGGTCATTAGGTGAAATAAACCAGCACTATAAGAACCGATGCCCATTGCCATTACCATGTAGCCCAATTGGGAAACCGTAGAATAGGCTAACCCTTTTTTAATATCGTTTTGGGTTATGGCGATACTTGCACCTAAGAAAGCAGTAAATGCACCTGTCCAGGCAATAGTGTCCATGGCCAAGGGAATATTTTCAAATACGGGATACATCCGCGCAATTAAAAATACCCCAGCCGCAACCATTGTGGCAGCGTGAATTAAGGCAGAAATCGGCGTTGGCCCTTCCATCGCGTCTGGTAGCCAAACGTGGAGGGGAAATTGAGCCGACTTGGCTACTGGCCCTAAAAAGACCAAAATCGCCAATAAAGCGGCTAAACCAGCACTTAAAGCCCCAGAAGTCACCAAATCATTTAAGCGATCGCCCATTTCGGTAAATTCAAAACTGCCTGTTGCCCAGTACAGTCCCAACATTCCTAGCAATAAACCAAAGTCACCAACGCGGTTAGTTACAAAAGCTTTCTGGCAGGCATCGGCTGCGGGTTTGCGATCATACCAAAAACCAATTAGCAGGTAGGAACACATTCCCACCAACTCCCAGAAAATATAAATTTGCACCAAATTGGGACTAATTACCAACCCCAACATGGAAGAGCTAAAAATGCTCAAATAGGCATAGAAGCGTACATAACCAGCGTCGTGAGCCATATAGCCATCGGTGTAAATCATCACCAGAAAAGCTACTGTCGTCACGATCACCAGCATCAAAGCACTAAGATGGTCAATCGTGTAACCCATCGAGAGGTGGAAATCTCCCGCCGAAGCCCATTCGACCGTACGGGTATAAGCCTCATGTCCGTTAATTTGACTCCACAGGAGCGCCAAAGATAAAACCATCGTTGCACCAAGAATGGAGACGATGAACACAGCAACTAAGTAGCGCAGATTGTTAGTTGCCTTGTTGAGAGAAATTAAGCCAATCCCTACCAACATTGCCCCTAAGAGAGGGAGTAAGGGAATTAACCAAGCATACTGATAAAGCGGTTCCATTTTTACTTCTAAATATAAATTGCTTAACTACTTGATGATTACCGCTAATTATTGTTACATATACATCCTTAACAATATGTTTAGAGATGGAGATTAAGCTAAAAGTCTTAATTGAGATAGGGTGTAGGAAAATATTATAGAGTATAGGAAAATATTAAGGTAAGGTGATTGAACAAATATGCGATCGCGCGATCGCATTCAGGCATATGATTATTTTAAAACCATAGTCATTGAAATTAATTAATGTCAATCTAGCAAAACTATTGGGAGTAGTTGGGAATTCTTAAAGAGTAAAGTCCGCAGATGAACACAGATGAACACAGATAAATTATCTGTGTTCATCTGTGTATATTATTCTCGATAACAATATGGAAAGTAATCAAACTAAATTAAATTCTCTTACTCAGAAAATAATTGGCTGTGCTTTTGAAGTTAGTAATATTTTGGGTTGTGGTTTTCTAGAGAAGGTCTATGAAAGGTCTTTAGTACAAGAATTAAGAATAGCAGGATTAAACATCCAAGCTCAATATCCCATATCTGTTTACTATAAAGGAACAGTTGTCGGTAATTTTTTTGCTGATATCTTAGTTGAAAAATGTATTTTAGTAGAACTCAAAGCCTTAAACTCTTTAGACAATAATCATCAAGCACAATGTCTCAACTATCTGAAAGCTAGTGGCTTAAATCTTTGCTTACTCCTTAACTTCGGTAAACCAAAAGTTGAAATCAAAAGAATTATCCGAAATCCCTAAATAAACCACGCACAACACCGATAATTCCATCTGTGTTTATCTGTGTTTATCTGCGGACATTATTACCAACGAATTTAACTCGAAAAATCACTCTAGAGTAAAGATATAGCAGGTTTTTTAAACTACCCTACATCGTAATTGTAATTCCAGTTCCTTGCTCTGTAAAATCGGCTACAGTCTGTTCAGATAACTCGTGGGTGGTCATTGCCTGTAAAATAGACATTGGTAAAGTAAGATGGTGCGCCCCTGCTTGCACTGTTGCGGCGGCTTCTTCTGGAGACTTGAGGCTAGCAGCAAGAATTTCTGTATTACTGCCTCTAAGCACGTTAGACATTTCACGAACTAAAGCCAAACCATCACCTAATAATGTTGTAGCACGATTTACATACGCGATCGCATATTTTGCTCCTGTCTCAGCAGCGATAACGGCTTGGGCTGGGCTATAAATTGCCGTCACCGAGCAAGCCATTGTCGATGATAAATGAGCCGTTACCTGAAAGCCTAAAGACGTAGCGGGAATTTTTAAAACAATTTTTTTCCCAATAATAGCAGCGGCTGTTTTGGCTTCTGCAACCATACCATCGAAATCATTAGCACAAAGTTGATAATATAGTTCTCCTGGGCTAATCGCTGCTAGTTGTTTTAAGCTTTCTTCTGGAGATAAGTTGCTTTTATTTAATAAAGTTGGGTTAGTAGTAATACCTTTAACCCAACCCATTTTTACAGCAGCTTGAGCTTCTTCGATAATGGCGGAATCGAGATAAATCATTTTTTATACTGATTGTTATTAGTTATTAGTCCTTGCTAAATCAAATTATCAAAGATCGCTTTTTGAATAACTTCCTGTTGTTCATCGTCGTAACCCCACTGTTCGAGAAAGTCCATATAATCACCCTCTCCTGTAGCAATAGTTGTCTGTAATTTTTGCAATTCTTCCGTTACTAAATCTAATTTGACTTGCTGCATTAAATTAACAGTGCGCCGACAAACTCGCTCTGATCCCGCAACATTTTTTTGATCATTGTTACGACGATGAATAACTGCCATAGCTGAAGACATAGCCAAGTTTTTAACTAATAGTTCACTCACTACTTCAGGAACAGTCTTTAACCCATTTATTACTCCGACAGAAGGATTATCTGCTAAAGAAATATCACTGGTAAGATACGAGACAAAAAAGCCTCTACCGCCGCTTTTAGTACTTACTATCGATGCAACTGCCTGTTCGATTTCAGCTTCATTTAGTTTATTGTCTGTCATTTTTGCCATTAAAGATTGAGTAGTTGCGATCGCTTCTGGAAATGACAAAGAAGATGAAGAATTACTCATAAAAGTTGAAAGAGAATTATTGTGATGATTATCTTTAAATAACCTTGGCAACTAGCTAAGATTGAGAAACTTTTCTAATGCTTCGACCATCGTAGGTGGCCAACGGCGGATATTGGCAATCCAGTCTAAATCCTGATAACGATTATCTAAACCAACTGCTGCAACCCAGTTACTCTCTGCTTCTCCCTGTTTTCCTTCCACCCAAAGTGCCGCCGCTAAAGCCGCACGCATATCAGAGAACATTGGGTACTTGCGGACTAAATTACGCATATTACGAATGGCTTCAGTGTGATCGCCGATTTCATACATTACCAAGGAAGCATTACCGCGAGCTATCGGGAAATTAGGTGCGATATCCGCAGCCTGTTGATAATCTTTGAGAGCATCTTGCCAATGTTGTTGCCCCGATTCAGCATTTCCTCGATTGTTTAAGGCTACGGGGTCTTGAGGGCTAATTTCTAATACCCGATTGTAATCGGTGATCGCTTCTAACCAGAGTTTTTTTCCTTCGTAGGCAATACCGCGATTTAAATAAGCATCAGGATATTCTGGGGCAATCTCAATTGAGCGATCAAAATCGGCGATCGCTTCAGTTAATTTGTACTGACCAATACGAACATTACCGCGATTACTCCAGACAGCAGGATTTTCGGGAAATTCAGCCACTAATTCAGTCCAATAAGTCTCGGATTGAGCAAAATCGCCTTTTGTGGCAGCGAGCAATGCTTTTTCGGCGATTTTTTCGCCCTTTTCAATCTGTTGTTCTGTTAGAGAAGGAGATTCTGTAGGCTCCGCGATCGCAAATTGGTTAACACCAAATATCCAAAGCCAAGATATGCAAAACAGAGTAATTAGCCAACGGATCATTGCATTTAATTTGTTAAGTGATAATACTTAGTTTAATTGAAAAAATCTCACAATTGTCGTGTTTGATGTCGCGTTTAATAATGGTTTTATCCTGTCTTAAACAGTTGGTCAAGTATCTATAGCAATCCCAAATCCTCGAAGCAAAGGCGCATCAGCTCCATTCGATTATCGGGATCGTTGTCATTGCGAATGTCAATGTTAGTAGCAAAAAAGTAGGGTTTCTCATCCTTCTCTAAATAGCCTACATACCATCCAATCTGAGGCTTTTCTGGTTCGTCAAAACCTACCAAGCCTGACTTAGCTCTGATCGTGTAATTTGGAGTTTTCTCAACAATCATGATATCTTTGACTAGAGATAGCGATCGCTCAGAAAAGGGTAAATCATTTTGATAGAAGCGACGAAGAAACTGAATTTGCTCTTGAGGTGTGATCCGCAATTCGCCCTCTAACCAAAACTTATCAATATTCTCTTGTTCACCAATCTTTTGGTTGCCATAAGCAGCTTTAGCAACCCATTGTTGCATCTGTTCGTGTCCGACTCTGCGGGCTAAAACTTGGTAAAACCAAACAGCTGAGAGCTTGAAAGCTTCTCGCATATTAAGATCGCGATTCCATTCAGGAACAAGTCTTGGTATTCCATCCCAAGTTAAAATGGCAATTTCATCGGATATCACGCCAGTTTCCAATGAAATTAAAGAGTTGAGAATTTTGAAAGTGGATGCAGGCAAGAAAGCGGTTGCATTGCGATTCGGATTATGTTGATAAACTTGATCGTTGTTCAAATCGTAGATCAGGATAGACCCTTCCACGCCTAAAGTTTGAAAGTGCCGTCCAAAATCAATTTCAGGAGTAGTATCTTCAGGAGTAGCATCAAGCTGAGCAACTTCTACGGGACTAGAAGACGAGCTTTCTGAAACCGACATTGTTAAAGCTGCTGGCATGGATTGAAACTGGACGGCGACAATGAAACCTAGCGTGCAAAAAACCACAATAAGTAAAGCAGCTATTCGATTCATAAAAGTGTGACGAGTGTTGGGAATTCTACGCTCTTATTTTAAAAACAAATCGGCAAAATATACCTAAAATGATTAAGTTCTGTGATTCTTGCTAAATAAATAAAACCAGGATTCTACTTTTTCGGCGCGAGTGATTCGTTGAATAGTAACTACAGTCTTGATAAGGTATAAGTATCCAGCTTTCAAAAATTTGAGCAACTATCAATGACTTTGATTCGCACGCCAAAATCATGGGAAATATCAGAAAATCAGATAACTTCCCCTAGACTATATTATGATCGCCGTAGCTTTATTAAAACTCTAATTGGCGCAGGAATTGGAGCGAGTCTTTTACCTTTAGCTGGCTGTCAATCAGGAACTTCGGGACTAGGAAAATCAGCTTCCCAAGTAGCTTTAGAAAAAAGCATTAACTTGCCCAAGATTGAATCATTTACTAAAAATCCTAATTTTGCTGAGGTAGATAGACCCATCGCTGAAGAACAAGTAGCAGCACAGTATAACAATTTCTATGAATTTGGTGGGACGAAAAAAATCTGGCTAGATGCTCAAAAATTACCAACGGAAAACTGGAAAGTTGAAGTAACTGGATTAGTCAAAAATCCTCGCACTTATGATCTTGACGATTTAAAACAACAATTTCCCTTAGAAGAAAGAATTTATCGTTTTCGTTGTGTAGAAGCTTGGTCAATGGTATTACCCTGGCTGGGATTTCCGATGAAGGCTTTGCTTCAAGCTGTTGAACCGACTTCTAAAGCTAAATATGTCCGCTTCACTTCTTTTTATGATCCTGAAATTACCAAAGGACCAGGATTTCATCTTGGTTCACTGCCTTGGCCTTACACTGAAGGTCTGCGGATTGAAGAAATGGCAACAGAACTAGCTTTCTTTGCCCTTGGTATATATGGTCATGATCTGCCCAAACAGCATGGCGCGCCTTTACGCATGGTCACTCCTTGGAAGTATGGTTTTAAGGGTGCTAAATCAATTGTCAAAATTGAGTTTGTCGAGACTCAACCAGCTACTTATTGGAATACTATCGGTCCCAATGAGTATGCTTTTGAAGCTAATGTTAATCCAACCGTTCCCCATCCCCGTTGGTCACAGGCGACAGAAAAGTTCATTAGTTCTGGCCCTGATTTAACTTGGGAAATCAAGGAAACTCTACCATATAACGGTTATGGCGAGTATGTAGCTAATTTATATGCGTAAATTACAGGGGATCAACTTTTTTCCCTAGCCGAACTCAAAAATCGTGGATTTCTCAGCAGCATCGATTCAACGGCTAGAGGAGATAAAGGTTTAGCAAACAGAAATCCCTGACCGAATTCACATCCCAAAGTTTTCAATTGACTTAGTTGCTGGGGAGTTTCTACGCCTTCAGAAATTGAATCCATCCCCAAAGTTTTCGCCAGAGTAATAATAGTACGAACAATTTCAAAGTTTTCTGAATCGGAATTCATGCGTTCGATAAACGAGCGATCAATTTTTAAGTTATCAATCGGAAAACGGCGTAAATAACTTAGCGAAGAATAACCAGTCCCAAAATCATCGATACTCAGTTTGATATTTCTTTTTCTAATCTGTTGTAGAGTATCCTGAATGCCTCCCTCTGGTTCTATTAATACACTTTCGGTAATTTCAAGCCTCAAGCAATTACCATCTAAACCAGTTTCTTGCAGAATTTTATCTAGCTTTTGAATAAACTGAGGCTCTTGAAGTTCTTGACTTGCCAAGTTGACGCTCATCTTTAGAGAGCTTATCTGAGGAATAGAAGCAAATTGCTTTTGCCAAGTACGCAGTTGTTGACAAGCCTCTTTAAGTAGCCATTCACCAATAGCTAAAATTAAACCTGTATCTTCAGCAATCGGGATAAATTCGACTGGTGAGATAAAACCCCGCGTTGGATGTTGCCAGCGAATCAAAGCTTCAAAACCGACAAGCTCGCTATTATCTAAGGCAATAATTGGTTGATAGTGTAAGACAAATTCACCGCGATCTAGGGCGAGGCGCAAGCTGTTTTCTAATTCTATAAGTTTGAGGGTTTCAAAGTACATAGCTTGATTAAATACTTCATAACAAGCCTTGCCTTTTTCTTTAGCTCGATACATCGCAATATCAGCATCACGCAGTAAGTCTGAGCTATTTTCGTAATCAGTAGAGCTAAGAACAATACCAATACTGGCACTGGTAAAAATGCTTTGACCTTCTAAATTGAACGGTAATTTAAGTTGTTCTTGAATGCGATCGCCTATTTGTAGTGCATCTTGTAACTCTTGAATGCTGTCAAGCAAAATGACAAACTCATCTCCTCCCAGTCGGGCAACGATATCGCTATCTCGCAAACATTTTTGCAGTAAATTGGCAACGGCTATTAGTAATTGATCCCCAATTAAGTGACCTAAGCTATCGTTGATTATTTTAAAGCGATCGAGATCAATAAATAACACTGCATATAAATAATCTGGATTACGTTTAGCGTATTGAATGGCAAAGTCGATTCTTTCCATCAACAAAGTTCGATTGGGCAAACTAGTTAGACTATCGTGAAGAGCGTCGTGAATTAGCTGCTGCTGAACTCGCTGACGCTGGATAATTTCGCTTCGCAGCTTTTGATTAGCGGTTTTTAATTCAACGGTGCGCTGATGTACCCTTTGTTCTAGTTCTTGATTTAACTGAAAAATTTTGCCTTTAGCTGATTGGAGCGCAATTTGATTTTCAACGCGAGCTAAGACTTCTGGTATTTGAAAGGGTTTAGTAATATAGTCTACTCCCCCGACTTGAAAAGCTTTAACTTTATCCAAGGCATCATCTAAAGCGCTTAAAAAGATTACCGGAATGTTGCGAGTTTGTTCATCAGCTTTTAACTGCTGGCAAACTTCATAGCCATCTAGATCAGGCATTTTAATATCTAGTAAGATCAAATCTGGAAGTATCGTACTTGCCCCCATCAAGGCTGTAAGACCATTTTTAGCACAACGAACTTTATAACCCTGCGTGGTCAGAGTTTTGGACAGAATTCGTAAATTATCGGCTAGATCATCAACAACTAAAATATTGATGTTTTTTTGGGAAAAAGAAACCATGTTATATTCCTTTCATTGTTTTAGAATCAAAACTCTTTTCCTGACTATTACTTCGTCCAACTAAATCAATAATTTCATCAAAATCAAAATTATCAATCTTATTCTGAAGTGCTTGTGCCATACAGCTATGTTGTTCGGGAATTTGCTCTAATAATTCTGTGAGCAAATGTTTATCCAGCTTCACTGCTGCCTGCTCTAATTCTGTTAACCATTTAGAAGACATTATCTGTAGAGAATTTGCTGTTAGTTTAAAGTTTTGATTACTTATGTTATCGATTTTAGTGGATGAATTCGGCGATTCATAGATATAGCGAACACCTAAATGTTGGGCAATTTTCTCAAAAATAATTGATTCAGTGAATGGTTTGCCGACAAAATCATCACAGCCTGCCGACTGAAAATGGGTACGCTCAAATTCAAAAGTACTGGCAGTTACTGCCACAATCGAAGTTCTTTGAGTTTGAGGATGAGATTTAATTTGTTCAGTGGCTTCATAGCCATTCATCACAGGCATTCGCACATCCATCCAAATCATGTGGGGCTGCCATTTTAACCAAACATCTACTGCTTCTTGACCATTAATTGCTTCTTGCACTTCAAACCCCAAAGGCTCTAGCAACTCTAGCATGATCTGTCTACTGGTTTTAGAATCATCAACAACTAAAATACGATAGTTGGGCTTATCTGGCTCTAAACCGATGATGCGATTGGTTTGTGGTTGAATTTTTACTTTTTCAACTATACCAGCTTGAGCTTTGATATTCAGTTTAAAGACTACACCTTGTTGGGAGTTACTTTGAACAGTAACGTCTCCTCCCATCAGCCTAGCTAATTTACGGCTAATTGGCAGACTCAGAGTACTATGTTCATGAAATTTTCTTTTTCTTTCTGTTTTAATCCAAGGATCGAATAAGGCAGATAATTCGGCTGAGGAAATGCTGCAATCGGTATTTTCCACTTCAAAACAGATATTCATCTGTTCTTGATTATTTACGCTGGCGATTTTTTTAGTATTTGTGATTGGTGAGGAAATAGTCACCATCGATGACACTCGCAGGGTAACACATCCTGCTTGAGTAAATTTGAGGGAGTAATCAATCAAATTAATTAGAACTTGATGTAATCTACGTTCGTCAGTACGAATATATTGCGGTAAACTTTGATCTTTGAGCAACAACAACGGTGATTTTTCATCATCAGCTTGAGACTTGAAAATTTCTGCAATGCTGTCAAGCCAACGATCAAAATCAAAGCTATCATCTTCGAGGTTAAGGCGATTAGCTTCGACTTTGGATAAATCCAAAACATCATTGATCACAGATAGCAATTGTTTTCCGCTGCGACTAATAACTGCCAGGTTTTCTTGTTGAGATCGCGTTGTGAGCCGATCGCGCTGCATGATTTGAGTAAATCCCAATATCCCGTTCAGCGGCGATCGCAACTCGTGGCTCATATCAGCTAAGAGAGAACTTTTGCTATAACTAGTTGCTTCTAATATTTCTTGCGCTTTTTTAAGTTTGAGAATCTCTTGTCTGGCTTGCTTTAGTTCTCGATGGGATTTGTGTAGCCCACTTGCCATCTGGTTAAAAGACTCGGCCAGCAGTAATAGCTCGTTGATGCTTCCGATATCTATCTGTACCTGCTTTACATCCCCTAATGCGATCGCACTAGTAGCCTGACTTAAACTATCAACATTACGACTAATTCGACGACAAATCCCCAATCCCCATAAACTTGTCGGCAATAAAAAAGCTAGGGATAGTAGTAACACTTGTAGATTTTGTTCCCTTATATTACCTGGTGCTACTAACTCCGAGTGAGTTTCTAAGTAATTATCCAGATGGGAAAATAGGCGATCGCCAATAGCTGTCTGAGATTGAGTAGCTACATTCTTGAATGTTTTTTGCTCGTTAGAGAGAGCAACATAGCCAATGATTCCCACCGTCGCCAAGATATGCAACATAAATGGTGCGATCATTATCAAGCCGATGGGGATACCTTTTTTTTTAAGCAGAGATAGTTTTTTTATCCAAGCTTTAGACGACTCGAACTCTTCCTTCAATTTCATGATTGGTTACTTTTTTACTCCTCTGAAGCAATCGAAGAATAGCAATTTCAATCAAGATCAAAAAACTATTTTTTCTTGAGTTTTGATTAAAGTCAAATTTCTGTGAGCTGCAAAATTTTACCAGCATTTTAACTAAAGAGGTTCAATCTCAAATAATATTTTATTAAGTTGATTTTTAAGTTTTGTTGAGTTTAATTTTAAACTAGTAAATATACGGATGAGTAAAATTGCCCAAATGAATAGAATAAGCTAGTTATCACCCTATTGATCTGGGAGAGTTTATACGTAGAAAACCTTCAGACTGCGATATAAGTTAACTGGGAGTATTAATTTTAGACTTTAAAAAATTCATTGTTTCTACCATCGGTAATTAAACCCAGTTGCAAGACAAACGTGAAAGCATTCCCTGGCAAGCACGCGATCGCACTTAAGGATTTCTTTTGTAATAAAAACGAAATAATCGTCACCGAGATTGCTCAACCTGGAAAGTATCTTCGAGTCCATATCAATATCAATTAATAGTCAAGGAGCCACGCAACTTATGAAAAACATCACTTATGAAGCTAAATTAAGCGATCTAGCTCTTTTAGTGCCGACAAATAATTACACTAATCCAGAATTAGCGGAAAATCTCCTTGAATTTGGTGTTACTGCACCAATAATTTTCACTACCAATGGTGCAAAAAGCCGTTTTGGCATGAAAGAATTGATTGTTAAAGATGGAGCTAAAAGACTCAATTTAGCGGCGGGCAATCCAGAAATAGGTAAGTTAATCGCCCAAGTGATTTTAATTGAAAATTCGGTTAGTGATTTTATTAGACCTATCGAGATGAGTCCCCCTACTGAAAACGTGGATAGCTACATCTATCAGAATACTTACAGTTGGAAAAATGAGCAAAGAAACATATCTGAATACTGTACTGCCAAAGAATTAGGCAAAAAGTATGGCATCAGATTGCAATATCTAAACACCGTAATCAAAGGAAAAATTAAATGCACTAGAGGTTGGAGCTTGGCTCAGAGTTAGATCAATTCTCTTCTAGCTTGAGTAGTGCGAGTGCGCCAAAAGCGATGCACACTCAGCGCCAGCTTTGCCCATCGTAACTGCACGGTTTGGCATTTGTCGAATAGTGCAGTAAACGCCATCAAAAAATGATTTCGATAAATTTCAAATAAATAATAAATATTTAGCAATTGTTTAGTCAATATTTCCTGAGAAACGTTAACATAAATTAACAACAACCAAAGTAAAAAATATTAGGTACTAGTTTTTCTAGGATAACCAGCGTCGCCAAACAAAATATGCGCTTGGCGAATTACAGCCGCAAAACGACCTAGTAATGCTAGTTAAAATAACAATAGCGATTCTTATAAGATCATTATCTTCAGCTAAGGGAGACTGTCAGAGTGAGTAAAGACAATAATAAAAAATGGCGTAATGCAGGACTATACGTCTTGTTAGCCATAGTAGTAGTAGCTTTAGGTACTGCCTTTTTAGATAAACAACCCCAAACTCGTCAAACCTGGGCATATAGCAGGTTAATCGATGAGGTTCAAAGTCAAAAAATAGAAACCGTAAAAATTAGTGCTGACCGCACCAAAGCACAAGTAATCGACCGCGAAGGTACGCCAATTTTGGTTAACCTGCCCAACGATCCCCAGTTAATTGATATTTTGACTGATAACGGTGTAGATATTTCTGTTTTACCTCAGAGTGACGAAGGATTTTGGTTTAGGGCTTTAAGCAGCCTCTTGTTCCCAATTCTGCTCTTAGTGGGACTATTCTTCTTGCTCAGACGGGCGCAAAGTGGCCCTGGTTCTCAAGCAATGAACTTTGGCAAATCTAAAGCCAGAGTTCAAATGGAACCCAAAACACAGGTTACTTTTGGGGATGTAGCTGGTATCGAACAAGCCAAGCTTGAATTAACTGAAGTAGTAGACTTCCTCAAAAACGCTGATCGTTTCACTGCGATTGGTGCCAAAATTCCTAAAGGTGTTTTATTAGTCGGCCCTCCAGGAACAGGTAAAACCCTACTCGCTAGAGCTGTAGCTGGTGAAGCTGGCGTACCTTTCTTCAGTATTTCTGGTTCAGAATTCGTCGAAATGTTCGTCGGTGTCGGCGCTTCCCGTGTTCGTGACTTATTTGAGCAAGCCAAAGCTAATGCTCCCTGTATTGTCTTTATCGATGAGATTGATGCCGTTGGTCGTCAACGTGGTGCTGGTTTAGGCGGCGGTAACGATGAGCGTGAACAAACTCTCAACCAATTACTTACCGAGATGGATGGTTTTGAAGGTAATACAGGAATTATCCTAATTGCTGCAACCAACCGCCCTGATGTACTCGATTCTGCTCTAATGCGTCCTGGTCGTTTTGACCGCCAAGTAGTGGTTGATCGTCCTGATTATGCAGGTCGTCAAGAAATCTTAAACGTACATTCTCGCGGTAAAACTCTTTCCAAAGACGTTGACCTCAATAAAGTAGCTCGTCGTACTCCTGGCTTTACTGGTGCTGACTTGGCTAACTTGCTTAATGAAGCAGCAATCTTAGCAGCCCGCCGCACTTTAACTGAAATCTCCATGGATGAAGTTAATGATGCGATTGATCGCGTCATGGCTGGCCCAGAGAAGAAAAACCGCGTCATGAGCGAGAAACGCAAAGAATTAGTTGCTTATCATGAAGCTGGTCACGCTTTAGTTGGTGCTTTAATGCCCGATTATGACCCCGTACAAAAAATAAGTATCATTCCTCGCGGACGCGCTGGTGGTTTGACTTGGTTTACTCCTAGTGAAGACCGCATGGAGTCTGGTTTATACTCTCGCTCTTATCTTCAAAATCAGATGGCAGTCGCTTTAGGTGGTCGTTTGGCAGAAGAAATTATCTACGGCGAAGAAGAAGTAACCACTGGTGCATCTAATGACTTACAACAGGTAACTAGAGTCGCTCGTCAGATGGTAACTCGTTTCGGAATGAGCGACCGTCTGGGCCCTGTAGCTCTGGGTCGTCAAAACGGTAACGTCTTCATGGGTCGTGATATTGCTTCGGACCGTGATTTTTCTAACGAAACCGCAGCGGCGATTGACGAAGAGGTACGTAACTACGTTGACCAAGCATATGGTCGCGCTAAGAAAGTTCTAACCGAAAATCGTCACATTCTAGATCGCATAGCGGAAATGTTGATTGAGAAAGAAACTGTAGAAGCCGATGAACTACAGAACATTTTAGAAAACAATGATGTGAAAATGGCAACTTTAGCTTAAGCTGCTATACACAGCGTAGCATAAAAACTACAAAGCGATCGCATTTTAAAATGCGATCGCTTTTTGCTTATTTTTTTAGCTCAACAGCTTTTTAATCAAAACAACTCATTGCTAAGGCTTGCATAATTTCAAAGGCAGCAGCTTGATCTTGATCGCTCAGATTGTACCCTCCAACACTTTTTGCGATCATAATTGCTAATACTTCAGCGGCTGCATCTGATTCGTAATTAGAAAATAACTGATATACGTTGGGACAAAGATCAGTCGATAGTTTCTCTAGTTCTTGATCACTATATCCACTTAGTATTAATTGATAATATTTTGTATGATTATCCAAATGATTAGCTATTGTAGTTCTGGTTGCAGCCTTGGCAGGATTCGCTGCTATTAATACAGCAATAGTTGCAATAGTTATCATAATTGATTGCTTAAACATAATTTTTGTTATTTTAAAAAAAAGTTAAAATAGAAGACATTTTTAAAGATAAAAACATTTATCAAAGTGTCTTCACTTCGGAAATCTCATATTTTAATTTATGAAATATTTGTTGCTTCGATAGTGATCTAAGTCTTGTTTGCTGGTGATTTAGCTGCATTCTTAAATATCAAGAAACAAGAAAATTTTTCTAAAATTTGAATGAATAAAAAAAATGAATAAAAAATGAAATAGTGTTTGAAGTAAAAAATGTAAAATAGAATAAACAAGATAATATTTATTCAGCTAATCTCTATCTGCCGATTCATTCTATGAGTAAGGGAACGTTATTTGATAAAGTTTGGGATTTACACACTGTTGACACATTGCCATCAGGTCAAACTCAGCTATTTATTGGTCTACATTTAATCCACGAAGTAACCAGCCCCCAAGCTTTTGCCATGCTGCGGGAAAGAAATCTTCAGGTCTTATTTCCCGAAAGAACAGTCGCTACAGTAGATCATATTGTTCCTACAGAAAATCAGGCTCGTCCTTTTGTCGATGTTTTGGCAGAAGAGATGATGCAGGCACTCGAAAAAAATACCAAGGATTACGGCATTAGATTTTACAATGTCGGTTCTGGCAATCAGGGTATAGTCCATGTTATTGCTCCCGAACAAGGTCTGACTCAACCAGGCATGACCGTTGCCTGTGGCGATTCCCACACTTCGACTCATGGGGCATTTGGAGCGATCGCATTTGGGATCGGAACCTCTCAAGTTAGAGATGTTCTGGCTTCCCAGACTTTATCTTTATCTAAGCTGAAAGTCCGCAAAATTGAAATCAATGGGAAATTATCCCCTGGTGTTTACGCCAAGGATGTAATTCTGCATATTATTCGTCAGCTTGGTGTTAAAGGTGGCGTGGGTTATGCCTACGAATTTTCTGGGACTACCTTTGCAGCTATGAATATGGAAGAAAGAATGACCGTCTGCAATATGTCCATCGAAGGCGGCGCGCGGTGCGGTTATATGAATCCCGATGCAATTACTTTCGATTATCTTAAGGGTCGAGACTTTGCACCCCAGGGAGAGGCATGGGATAAGGCAGTAGCCTGGTGGGAAAGTATTCGCAGCGATGAAGATGCTATATATGATGATGTGGTAACTTTTGAAGCGATGGATATTGAGCCTACCGTAACCTGGGGGATTACTCCAGGACAAGGATTGGGGATCAGCGAAACCATTCCTATGGCAGAAAATTTACCTCAAGGCGATCGCGCGATCGCCCAAGAAGCCTATACCTACATGAAATTAACTCCAGGTGAACCGATTAAAGGCACTAAAATAGATGTTTGCTTTATCGGTAGCTGCACCAATGGCAGAATTAGCGATCTCAGAGAAGCGGCAAAAATCGCTCAAGGGCATCATGTAGCTTCAGGAGTTAAAGCTTTTGTAGTTCCTGGTTCAGAAAGAGTTAAACAAGAAGCCGAAGCCGAAGGTTTAAATAAAATTTTTGAACAAGCCGGGTTTGAATGGCGCGAACCAGGATGTTCGATGTGTTTAGCTATGAATCCCGATAAACTCCAAGGTGATCAAATTAGTGCCTCGTCTTCTAATCGCAACTTTAAAGGTCGTCAGGGTTCTTCTACAGGTCGAACTCTCTTGATGAGTCCCGCAATGGTAGTAGCGGCAGCGATTAAAGGTAAAGTTACGGATGTACGAGAATTAGTTTAAATTCTTACCGTTTTTTCACGAGTTACTTAGAATTAAACTAAAACTTAGCTTTTACAATTCCCTTAACTTTGGTAATAACTGCTTAAATGCGATCGCGCGATGACTTACTTTTCCTTTGGTCTCTGAAGACATCTCGGCAAAAGTCTGTTGCTGCTGAGGGACATAAAAAATCGGATCGTAACCAAAACCTCCATCGCCACGGGGAGAGTGCAATATTTCTCCTGGACATACTCCCTCTGTAGCAATTGCGATCGCACTATTCGGGCTGGCGATCGCTACTGCACAGACAAACTTTGCTGTTCGATTCTCCGTAGCTCCTAGTTCACTTAGCAATCGAGAGATTCTAGCTTCGTCTGTTTTACCATAACGTGCTGAATAAATCCCAGGTGCGCCATCGAGGACATCTACACTTAAACCAGAATCATCAGCGATCGCCCATTCTCCCAAAACTTTTGCTACTTCTGAAGCCTTCAGACAGGCATTAGCCATAAAAGTCTCCCCTGTTTCCTCTATATCTAAATCGGCTGGTTTTAACTCCAATTGCCAAGCTAAATCCGTTAGATATTCTTGTATTTCTCGCAATTTGCCAGGATTTCCCGTAGCTACAACTAACTTTCTCATTTAGATAGTAGGTCAACCTAATTAGAACATAATAGCGACTAGCGACTAGCAACTAGCAACTAGCAGGCAAGTTATCTGCTTTTCAGCCGATTGACTTATTGATAAGTTAATCGGCTGAAAAGCTTTTTAAATAAGCTAAGAGCTAAGAGCTTTTAAGAATTTGCCCAGTCTCTAGACCATTCTAAAATCTTACGGACTTCTGAGATGGTGGAAGCTTGACAGTAGAGACGTAATACAGGTTCTGTACCACTAAAGCGGATTAATAACCAGGTATTATCATCCATCCTGAATTTATAGCCGTCTACATCCAAACAGTCTACTACAGGCATACCAGCGACTTCTTTCGGAGTTTCCTGTTGCAAACGTTCCAGTAATTTAGCTCGTACCTCCATATTGGCTAGGGGCAAATCAATGCGATCATAATGAGCTGTGAAATCCGTTTTCTTTTGTAACCGAGCGTATATAGCACCCAAATCCTCTCCCGACTCAACTACCGCTTCCAAGACATAAAGAGCAGATAGCAAGGCATCTCGTTCAGGAATATGAGTACCATAACCAATACCGCCAGACTCTTCACCGCCGATCATCACTTCGGCGTTCAACATCCTGTCGCCAATATATTTATAACCAATAGGTGTTTCATATACGGTGCGGTCATATAACTTAGCCAGACGAGGAATCAAATCCGAGCCACTGACAGTTTTAACAATTTCGCCTGTAAAACCCTTGCGTTGAGCCAGATGTTCAATTAAAACTGGAATTAATACTTGTGAACTAAGAAAGTTTCCTTGACCGTCAGCACCAGCAATGCGATCGCTGTCTCCATCAAAAACCAAACCGACCCTGAGGCTATCTGGATGTTCCTTAGCCCCTTCTTTAATAGCGCGAAAAAACTCAGGCAGGTACTTAGGTAAAGGTTCTGGTGCGCCACCGCCGAATAGGGGATCGCGATCGCCGTTAATCTCTTCGACAGGACAACCTAACAAGCGTTCTAAACCCGTTGCTGCTGCACCGTGCATCACGTCAACGTATACTTTGAGTTGCTCTGATGCGATCGCCTGTTTAATCTTAGCAATATCGACTTTTGCCTGTAAACCCTGGCAATAACTTTCCCAAGGGTCAAACATTGTTAATTTTCCTGGTATTTCGGCTTTCGGTAGTGGTTGATCCAATAAAGCTTCAATTTGCTCCGTAATTTCTGGAGGTACGGAGCCGCCGAAGGCACTCTTTACTTTTAATCCCAAATAAGCTGCGGGGTTGTGGGATGCCGTCATCACAATTGCACCCAAAGCACCGTGGGCTTTTGCTGCCCAACTAAAAGCAGGAGTGGGAGCAAAACATTCAGATAAAAGAACGTCAAATCCAGCTTCTTGTAATGCTTCTGCGGTCAATTTAGCAAAATCTTCTGCCATAAAACGCCGATCATAACCAACAATAACCGTGCGATTAGCCGCAATGTCGCCATAATTATCAGCTAAAACTTTAGCAGCTAGAGGAGCTAACATAGCTACTCGTTCAAAAGTGAAGTCGGCGGCAATTACACCTCGCCAGCCGTCCGTACCGAATTTAATTGGATTAACAGTAAAAGCCATAAAATCAAGGATTTAGTAACTTAAAATAACTCTTTCCAGATTAACTGTTTCTTTGTAGTTTGAAAACCGAGACATAAAGCGATCGAGTCGGCTCTTTTTGACCCAGCACTTTAAATCTAGAACTCTTTTTCTACAGTTTTTCCCTCAGTTTCTATATTTTGCAATAAATCCTTCAATCTCATCCTTTCTATGTAAGGCCATCCACCTTTATCCTCAATATCTTTTACCAATTGATATAAATGATTACGAGTTTCGGGTAAAGAGGCTTCAAACATTTCGGTCCGAATTTTGCGATGGATTTTCTCCAAATCACGCAACAAAGATAATAGAAATAGACTATCTTCTCGATGTTTTTCTGCTAAAGCACAAATATCTCGTGCCGTGTCTTTCAATACACTATGCGAACTATCAAAATTTGTGTCCTGATCTTGAGTCATGTGCCGAGTACCGTAAAAGTGAGCTTCCTTTGCTTTTTAGAAGTTTACTCCGATCTTAAGCCGATTCAAGTTTAGTTATAGCCACAAGAAGCCACACTCTTGCAACAGCATAGGTTTTCTTTGAGCAATGTTTTGAGCAATATATTTACAAGATCGAGAATTTTTTTGATTGAATTATTGGTAGTCCTTATTTGGTACAGTAGATACCATCTATAAAAATGGCATTCTTAAGAACAGCCTATTTTCCACATCTTTCGCGCCCGATGTTAAATCTAAAATTGACAAAATGAGGTTGACCATGAGATACCGTACAATTATTGCTGCTTTCTTGGCATTATGCCTGGGGGTACTAACAGCCTGTAGTGACAGTTCCGATCTAAGTAGAAACGAATTAAGTTATGACGATGTTCTTAACACTGGCATAGCTAATACTTGTTTTGAGCTACCAGATACTAGTCGCGGTACTATTGCTATTGATTCAAATAAAAATTATACTTTGCGAGATTTATGTCTAGAGCCAAGAGAATATTTTGTTAAAGAAGAACCAACTAATAAACGTCAGAAAGCCGAATTTATTCCTGGTAAATTATTAACCAGATATACTTCTAGTCTCGATCAAGTTCGTGGCGATATCAAATTTAATCCTGATGGTACTTTGACTTTCGCTGAAATAGATGGAATTGATTTTCAGCCAGCGACTGTTCTTCTTCCTGGTGGAAAAGAAGTACCATTTCTATTTACAATGAAGAATTTAGTTGCCAGTACTTCGAGCAGTGCGGACTCAATTAATACTTCTACTAACTTTACAGGTGAATTTAACGTTCCTTCCTATCGTGGACAAGTTTTCTTAGATCCCAAAGGACGTAGTCTTGCTAGTGGTTACGATAACGCTGTAGCTTTACCTGGAAGAGCCGATGACGATAAATTTTCTAAGGCTAATGTCAAAGAGTTTGTCTCTCGCAAAGGCAAAATGTCTCTCAATGTTACCAAGATAGATAGCGATACTGGGGAAATTGCTGGAGTTTTTGAAAGTGAGCAACCTTCTGCTACCGATTTAGGTGCAGAAGAACCAGAAGAAGTCAAAGTTCGTGGTATTTTTTACGGCAGAATCGAATCAAATGCTTAAAAAAAATAGAATACTAAATTGAGCTGATCATTAAGATGATGAGTCAATATGTTTAGGGGCTAATAGCCCCATTTTTTTGGCAATAAAACATTTAATAGAATAGTAATGATACTAATTTGATTGTAGATAATTACAGCTTTAAATTATCTTAAATACCTGCTTTAAAAGTGATTAGTAGAATTCACTGACTAGATAAGTATTTTCACAGAATATTCAGTAGAATCTAGGGCTTAGTCTAAACTTGATAAAGCAAGAATAGTATAAATGCTGTTGTTCTTAATAGAGAATAAATAATAAGCTTAATTCAATTCGGAAACTAATTTATTAACCAATTAACTTATTAGCTTTTTAAGCAGACTATTTCTCTCTATCTTAGGAACAAATTAAATGACGGCTTGCATTAATAAAAATATTAAAATCGATAGTATATGTCTGTTTCAGCAATACCAAAATCATAAAAATACTGATATTCGCAACCAAATCATGGAGTTGAATTTTGGTTTGGTAAAAAAAGAAGCTCATCACTGGATGAATCAATGCAATGAGAGCTATGAGGATTTATTGCAGGTTGGATCAATTGGTTTGATTAGAGCGATCGAGCGTTTTAGTGTCGAAAAAGGGAATGCTTTTAGCTCTTTTGCTATTCCTTATATTAGAGGTGAAATTCAACACTATCTAAGAGATAAAAGTTGTACACTTCGTATTCCTCGCCGTTGGTTAGAGCTAAGACAACAATCGATCGCCTTTGTACATCAATTTAGAGAAAGTTATCATCGTCAACCAACAGATTCGGAGATAGCTCAATATTTAGAAATCTCTCTCAAAGAATGGCAAGATGTTAAGTTAGCTTATCAAAATCGACAACCTCTCAGTCTGGATGTTTCTGTTAACAACGATAGTGATAATCAAACTAGCTTATGTGATTTAGTTGCCGATCCTGTACATCGAAGTTTTCATTTAGTCTATGAAGATCGCCTCCGCTTACAACAAGCTTTGTCAGAATTAGAAGAACGCACTAGAGATGTTTTAGAGTTTGTGTTTTTACACGATTTAACTCAAAAAGAAACTGCCAAAGTTTTAGGTATTAGTGTCGTAACAGTGTCTCGTCAGCTAAAGAAGGGTTTGAATTTACTTAAACAATCTATGACACAAGAAAATTCCTAGTTTCGAGTCAATATGGCTGATATGAAAATCAACTGTTATGTTGGAGTCTGAATTATCTGGTTACATCTGTACGAGGTAATCTTTATCGAACCTTAGATAATTATTATGAATAAAATTGTATTGTTGGTGTTAGTGGGAACCTTAGCTTTGTTGATAGAAAGTTGTTCTAATACTTCTAATTCTGCTGACGGTAGTAAACAAGTAAAAGAAAATTCTCCCAACTCTACTCCAGCTAAAGTTGACCCAGCTACCTCGAAGGCAACGGAATCTGAACCTGTTGAGGGAGAAACTTCAGAATTAAAAAAATCTGAACCGGTTCAAGAAATTGCAGGTTTAATTCCTGCAACTAATCCCGATATTAGAGTTAGAACCAGTGTTCGCGGGAGACAAGATCCTTTTTCAGTAGTTACTTTAAAGCCACGAATAGAAATTAAAGAGGAAGAAGCAAAGGCGACAGATAGCAATTCTAAAAACTCGAATAGCAGTAGAAACAACTTTCAGCGAGCAAATAATTTTATTAGTACACCGACTCTAGAGGAACCTCAATCTATTCAAGTACCTTTTGAGCCTACTCTAGCTCAAAATGTGGTTATTACTGGTTTGTATAAAGCAAATGGTGTGGCGAAACTAATTGTACAAGCACCAGATGAACCTTCTAGTCGCTATGTTCAAGTTGGGGAATATCTATCTAACGGACAGATATTAGTTAAAAGCATCGATATGAATCACTTTCCTACTCCCTTAGTGATTTTAGAAGAGTCTGGAGTTGAAGTGGCTAAAGCCATTGGCGAAAAATCAGAAGAGGTTGGCTCAGTAAGTTCTTTGCCTACTATTACTTCCGGTAGTGACACTTGGTTGTCTCAGGCTCTATCCCAATCAAACTAAGACGAAATTAGTTAAACTAAAGTAGAAAGCGATCGCAATTGAACATTAAGGCGATCGCTTTTTAGCTTGTCTAATTGACTCTCGTGAAGAAGTTGAAGAAGTCGATAAAATAGCTATAGGAGTTAAGATTATTGACTTTAGCTACAAAAAATTTATGAGCAAAAAAACAGAATTACTAGAAGCAATCGCAGGAAAAAATCGCGGTTTGCTGGCGAATGAAATTGATAACGTCCGAGTTCTTTCGGCAATTCAACAGCTAGAAGACTCTAATCCTACTCCCCTACCTCTAGAGGCTACAGAGTTACTAAATGGCGATTGGCGTTTGCTCTACACTACCAGCAAAGGCATACTCGGTTTAGATCGTTTTCCTTTGTTTAAATTGGGGCAAATTTATCAATGTATTCGTGTATCCGAAGCCAAAGTGTATAACATTGCCGAAATCGTTGGCTTACCTCTGTTGGAGGGTATAGTAAGCGTTGCCGCTACATTTGAGCCTGTTTCTGAACGTCGAGTTAATGTAATCTTTGATCGCTCTATTATTGGGCTACAACGCTTGTTTGGCTATAATTCTCCTGGTAAATTTATCCAGCAGCTAGAATCAGGGAAAAAATTCCTGCCTTTAGATTTCAAAATTGAGCGAGGCGATCAAACAGGATGGTTAGATATTTCTTATTTGGATCAAGATATGCGGATTAGCAGGGGAAATGAAGGCAATGTATTTGTCTTAGCCAAAGAATCTTCGTTGTCATGATCTCACAGTAGACTTCTGGCATCAGTCTCCAAAACCCTAGTTGAGTAATTAATTAAAATAAATCACCACAATGAGTCAATTTTTCAAACAAATTTTTGCCACTACGATTGGTAGCATGGTGGGATTGCTTCTTTTTCTCAGCTTGGGAGCAGGTGGATTAGCTTTTGTTTTGTTTGCTGCCCTGTCTACTGATCAAGAACCAGAAATTGAGCCTAAATCAGTATTAGTTTTCGATTTGTCTACACAAGTCAAAGATTCTAAACCCTCGGCTAATTTGACCCAAGCTCTCTCTGGTAACAAGCAAGATACTATGACCCTACGTCGAGTCTTGCAATCCATCGAAAAAGCCACCAAAGATGATCGCATTGTCGGTCTTTTTTTAGATGGTAGTAATGATGGTGAAAATAGTGGTTACGCCACCATCGAAGAAGTAAGAACTGCTTTGGAAAAGTTCCGTGATACGGGTAAAAAAATTATCGCTTATGATGTAACTTTAAGCGAACAAGAATACTATTTATCCTCCCTGGCTGATGAGGTGATCCTTAATCCGATGGGAATGGTGGAACTCAATGGTTTAAACTCCAAGCAAGTGTTCTTTAAGGGGGCTTTAGAAAAATATGGCGTTGGGGTACAGGTGATTCGCGTCGGCGATTATAAATCCGCTGTTGAACCCTATACTCGTTCTGATCTCAGTCCAGCCAATCGCGAACAAACTAAAGCTTTGTTGACAGATTTGTGGGATAAGTTTCTGACTACAGTGGCAACTAGTCGCAATTTAGAGGCAGCAAGTCTACAAAAGCTAGCTGATGAAAAAGGATATCTTGATCCTGAAGAAGCTAAAAAAATCGGCTTGATTGACCAAGTAGGTTATTACGATAACGTGGTGAGTAAACTGCGCCAACTGACTGGAAAAACTGATGATGAAGAACAATTCAGACAGGTTAGTTTAGACGAGTATGCCGATCTCACCATTCCAGCTATTGAAGCCGAAGTTTCGGAAAATAAAATTGCAGTTGTCTATGCAGAAGGGACAATTGTAGACGGGGAAGGCAGTCTTGAAACGATTGGTAGCGATCCCTTGGCTGAGGAATTTCGTAAACTAAGAGAAGATGATCAAGTAAAAGCGATCGTTCTACGGGTTGATAGCCCTGGAGGGAGTGCGACGGCTTCGGACGTAATTTTGCGCGAAATCTTACTAACCAAAGAACAAAAGCCAATAATTGTCTCGATGGGTGATGTCGCCGCTTCGGGTGGTTATTGGATAGCCGCAGGTGCTGATCAAATTTTTGCCGCAGAAAATACCATTACAGGTTCGATTGGAGTCTTCGGATTACTGTCAAATATCCAAGAAATTGCGAATAATAATGGCGTTACCTGGGATATTGTTAAAACAGGACGCTTGGCTGATATTGACTCTAATTTCCGCCCGAAGACCGAAGCTGAGTTAGCTATTTATCAAAAGTCAGTATCTAAAACTTACGATTTGTTTCTGAACAAAGTATCTGAATATCGCCATCTTCCTCAAAAGAAAGTTGCAGAAATTGCTCAGGGAAGAATCTGGTCAGGCAAAGAAGCCGTTAATATTGGCTTGGTTGATCGTATTGGCGGTTTAGAAAAAGCGATCGCATATGCCGCAGAAAAAGCTAAACTGGGTAAAAATTGGCAATTAGAAGAATATCCCCAGCCAAATCGTCTGGAAACCGAAATAGTTCAACGTCTACTTAATACTAAAGCTCTAGAATTAGGAGTTAAAATTGATCCGATTACCACAGAATTTCTGAAAATTAGCAAAGATTTGACAATTTTAAAAAGTTTTGACGCTCCCAATGGCGTATATGCCCGGTTGCCTTTTAGTTTTGATCTTGATTAAGAATACAAGAGATATTAGGCCTTTTTTTATTACGCCTCGTGTGTTGGAAAGGAAGTATGAGTTCAAACCAAAAAAAGATTGCACTTGTAACTGGAGCAAACAAAGGACTTGGCTTCGAGATCAGTCGCCAACTAGCTCAACAAGGTTTCAAAGTTGTAATGGGAGTTCGGAATACTATTAAAGGGCAAGTAGCTGTAAACCGATTGTTGCAAGCTGGCTTAGATGTGGAGCTTCAGCATTTGGACGTAACTGATACTGAAAGTATCGAGACTATCCGCCGTTATTTGGATAAAACCTATGGCAAATTAGACATTCTGATTAATAATGCTGGTGTTTGTCTTGATCGAGGACAACAGCCCAGTAAAGTTAGTTTGACCGTTATTAGGGAAACATTAGAAACGAACTTTATAAGTGTCATTGCAATTACTCAAGTTTTACTTCCCTTAATTCGTAGGAGTGAAGCAGGTCGAATTGTTAACATGAGTAGTGGACGTGGTTCGCTCACCCAGCATAGTGATCCTGAATGTCACTACGCTAAAACCTTGGCATACAACTCATCTAAAACTGCCCTCAACGCATTTACAGTCATGTTGGCAGCAGAACTAGAAGAAACAGCTATCAAAGTTAATTCTGCTGATCCTGACTGGTGTCGTACAGACATGGGAACAGAAGCTGCTACTCACTCCGTTGAAGAGGGAGCCGATACACCTGTATGGTTAGCAACATTACCTGCTGATGGTGTTACGGGAGGATTTTTTAATTCTCGTAATCCTGTGCCGTGGTAATTAGCGTTGGAATAACTATCTAATTTTTTAGCTTCTAATTGGCGAAATTTATTTTTCACTCCAACGATTAAAAGGATAATAAAAAGCAGGACTCCAAAGACTGCTAATAGTCGCTGAAGCAATAACTATCTGTTGGTACTTTTGCCAAACTTCTGACATTGAAAGAATTTGTTGCCTGCCGTATTGAAATGCAAAGACCGTTTCTGCCACAACGGTCATAAAAAAGACAATAAAAGCTACAGAAATAAAATCTTCTCCAATATATTTTTGCTTTTGCAAACTAGAAGTCAATACACCTACCACAACCAAACTCACAATATGAGAGGGAGGACTAGTGGTAATGCCATCATAAATCAAGCCCATAATCATTCCTGCGATCGCTCCTTGCCAAACAGTCCGTTTCATGCTCCAAGCAACAACCCAAATTAATAGCCAATTAGGACTATTTCCTAGTAATTCCATGCCAGGAATGTGAACCAGCATGAGCGTAGAGCAGATAACTACAGAAGTGAAAATAACTAATATATTGAGTACTTTTAGCAAATCAAGAGATTGTTTGGTCTGATTCAGCATCTAATTAACCTTATTTTGTTGCTATTCTGGGCTGAAAAGGCTGAACCGTTACCCATTCCAATATATCCATAGGTGCACTCAACTCAATTTCGGTTTCAGGGTCAGAACTACTATCAGATTTAACTGCCTTAACACGGCCTAAAGGCAACCCAGCAGGATACAAGTTACTGAGATTAGAGGTAGTAATCTGATCTCCAGTCTTGATATCAACAACTTTAGTAAAAAAGTGCATGACCACAGTTTGTGAATCTTTGCCCTGAATATAGCCCAATTGACGATTGCGGCTCAGAGTTGCACCCACTCGACTCTCCGCATCACTAATTAGCAATACTTTACTAGTGTGGGGAGTTACATGAGTTACTCTCCCGACTAAACCGCCAATTCCCATAACTACAAACCCTGGTTTGATGCCGTCTTTAGAACCTTTCCCAAGAGTTACGCGATTCCACCAACGATCTGCATTGCGTCCAATAATCGGTGCATTGATTGCCGTGGTTTTTTGTGAATCAGCGTAATCTAAAAGTTTTTTAAATTGCTGGTTTTGTTGTTCTAATTCAGTAACAAGCTGTTCTAGCTCTAAAATACGAGCATTGGTTAGCTTATCTTCTAGTATTAGCTGCTGTTGAGACTGAAAAGGAGTAACCATAAAATAGTAGACTTCAGACAGAGCGGCTGCTTGAGTTTGTTTAATCAAAAAAGCCACCACTAAAGCCAAAACTATCAGTGTTGTCTGAAAACTATGTTTATCCCACCAGCGAATCATGGTATTTATGCTTACAATATAAGTGAGTTAAGTGAGTATAGAGCGATCGCAAAAGACGCGATCTAAGCTTTTGTCTTCTAAAACTCTTCCCGTACCTAAAACGACACATTTTAGAGGTTCGGCAGCAATGTGAGTTACGATTCCTGTCTCGCGGCTAATCAATACATCCAAGCCTCTGAGCATTGCCCCTCCTCCTGCGAGCATAATGCCGCGATCAATGATATCGGCAGCTAAATCTGGAGGAGTTTGTTCGAGAGTGCGTTTAATTGCTTCAATAATGTTGTTGACTGATTCTTGTAAACACTCTCGAACTTCTGCTTCACTCACATCAATTGTCCGAGGCAGCCCTGACAGCATATGCAAGCCTCTAATCTCCATCGTGCGGTTATTTTCTTCATCAATGGAATAGGCTGAACCTAGAGTAAATTTAATATTTTCGGCAGTGTTTTCACCAATAGCTAATTTGTGTTCTCTTTTAACTTGGTTAACAATTGCTTCGGTTAATTCATCTCCAGCAATCTTGATAGATTCACTGATTACCTTTCCCTGAGAACTGATTACGGCGACTTCGGTAGTTCCACCACCGATATCAACAATCATGTTGCCTGTTGGCTCGCTAACGGGCAATCCTGCACCAATAGCAGCAGCCATTGGTTCTTCAATTAGATCGACTTCCCTTGCTCCTGCTTGCGCAGCAGCTTCCATTACAGCCCGACGCTCTAACTTGGTTACACCACTAGGGATACCAATTACCATACGGGGATGAACTAGGGGATTACCTTCGTAAGCCCGTCGCACAAATTCTTGGAGCATTGCCTCTGTGGCATCAAAATCCGCAATCACGCCATCTTTCAGAGGGCGCAAAGCTTCGATGTTTTCAGGAGCGCGTCCCAACATTAATTTTGCTTCTTTGCCAAAGGCTCTTGGTTTTTCTGTCTTGCGTTCAATCGCAACTACAGAAGGTTCTTCCAGAACGATTCCTTTACCAGATATATATATCAGGGTATTAGCTGTGCCTAAATCTATACCCATGTCCCGCGATAGGGAAAAACGACTAAAAAAGCCCACTTTGATTTACCTCTCCCAAGAAATTAGCGCCGCTCTTTGCCTGAGCCGAGTCTAATTTACTCTCAATATAGTAATTAGTCTAATAGCAAATATACGTAAATCTAAAAAGTCGCGGCAATTTTGTCTTAAACTTGCGATCGCATTTTTTTTTATTTTTAATTGTCATAGCTATTTTATAGTACAAACACCAAAGATATGAAATAATCATGGTTATTAAGATAAATATGCAATTATTTTGTTTAAATATATTTAATCTTGTTGAAATAACTGATTATTGTTAATGTTAAATTTTTTCAATTTAGGGCGAAAATCGACGACACGCCGTCAGTTTATTCAATGGAGTCTATTAATCGGGGGAATATCCGCCGCCGCACTGAAGCTAAATTCGCGCCAGGCTTATGCTGCCAACCCTGTTAAAATACCGCCTTGGCCAAAAACAGATAGCACTTCGGATTTAAGTTTTGATCCGATGTCGGTTTTGCGTGATTTTAATTATGGTACTCTTAAGGAAGAAGATGGACAAACCATACGAGAATTTGAAGTAGTAGCTCATAGCACCACTCTACAGCTTAACTGTGCGATCGCTTTTGTCAGTTGGAATTTGAACGATCGCGTCCCTGGACCGACTCTCAGAGCCACAGAAGGCGATCGTGTTAGGATTATTTTTCATAATGAAGATGGGCATTCTCACAGTATGCACTTTCACGGGGTTCATCCCGCCGAGATGGATGGAGTCGCATCTATAAGAAGAGGTAAAACTACTGTTTATGAGTTTGATGCCGAACCCTATGGCGTTCATCCCTATCATTGTCATGTTGCCCCTGTAACTCGTCACGTTGGGAAAGGACTTTACGGCTTATTTATTGTCGATCCCCCAGAAGGTCGCCCAGATGCCGATGAAATGGTTCTGGTAATGGGCGCTTATGACTTAGATGATGATGATGTTAATGAACTTTATGCCTTTAATGGTATCCCTAATTATTATAGAGATCGCCCGATTCCCATCTATCAAAATCAATTGGTGCGTCTCTACATACTCAATATGGTTGAGTTAGACCCACCCATTACTTTTCATATCCATGCCAATATGTTTCAAGTGTATCGAACTGGTCGCAGTTTAGAACCCAGTGAAGAAAGCGATGTAATTACTATGGGAACGGCGGAACGGCATATTCTTGAATTTGCTTATAAATATCCTGGTAAATATATGTTTCATCCCCATCAAGACGACATTGCCGAACATGGCTGTATGGGATATTTTGATGTAATTCCCGATGAGGCATAATTTCGACATATCCAACGCTAAAATTAATGATTTTAAAACTTATTGACTTAATTTTTCAATAGTTGTAAATTACTACTTCAGAACAAATAAGAATTAATCTTAATTATGACTACTCGAATTAAAACTATAGAATTATTTTTAGCCCTTGGTTTCGCAACTGCTGTGGGGACTCAAACTTTTCCCTCCAACGCTCACGAGACTGGTGAAATAGTTAATGAATCTACCTCTGTAACTTCTTATTTATTAGCTGAAGGCGGCGAAGGTGGCGAAAGTGCTGAAGGTGGCGAGGGTGGCGAAAGTGCTGAAGGTGGCGAGGGTGGCGAAAGTGCTGAAGGTGGCGAGGGTGGCGAAAGTGCTGAAGGTGGCGAAGGCGGTGAAAGTGGAACTGCTAGCGGGAACCCTGATGTAGATTACATGACTACGTTGGGCTTGATGAAAGGTCATTTACTTGCAGCTCAAGAGTTAATGGAAGTAGGAAACTACGAGCAAGCTGAACCCCATATCGGACATCCCGTAAATGAACTTTATAGCGAAGTAGAAACCGTCTTACCAGAAAAAGGTGTAACAGACTTTAAACCAACCCTGACTCAGCTACATGACTTATCCCAAACCGCACCAGATTCTCCAGAGATGAAAAAGTTATTTACTGAATCTTTAGCTTCGATAGACGGAGCAATTGCCGCTATTCCCGAACAACAGCGCAGCTCTCCAGAATTTGTGATGGATGTCATCGTTGAGATGTTGAAAACTGCTGCTGCCGAATATGAAGCATCGATTGCCAATAATCAATTTGCAGAAATAGTGGAGTATCAAGATTCGAGAGGATTTGTACTCTACGGAGAAGAGCTGTATCAAACTATTGCTGACCAAAAAAGCCAAGGGGATCCCGAAGGTCATCAAATTATTACCGATAGTTTTGCTAAATTAAAAACAGTTTGGCCATCTATCGAGCCTCCCAAAACTCCAGTTAAAGACCCTTCGGAAGTTTATAGCTTAGTTTCTCAAATTGAATTACAAAAATAATTCATCTGCTCATCTACTGTAAAGATCATGAACGTGCGATCGCTAGACTCAGATAAAATATTTCTAATTACCAAGATAAAGCGATCGCACGTTCATGACTAATAAGTTTTATTCAGGTACTTAAAACCTGATTAAATATGATATTTTCCATTCCTGAAATTATTTCCTGTGAAGATTTAAGAGCAATTAACCAGACTCTTGCCGAGGCTGAATTTATCGATGGCAAACTTACCGCAGGTTGGCACGCTAAGTTAGTTAAAAATAATCAACAACTCAAAGCAGGAACATCCCAAAAAGAACTTCAATTCAAAATCCGCACGGCTCTAAGTCGTAATGCACTGTTTCAAACTGCTGTTCGCCCTAAATCAGTTCATTCCTTGCTGTTTAGCCGCTACGACCTTGGAATGTCTTATGACACTCATGTTGATAATGCCTTGATGAGTAATGATTCAAACCTGTGTCGATCTGACGTTTCTTTTACTTTGTTTTTAAATTCGCCTGCCGATTATGAGGGAGGTGAACTAGTTATTGAGGGCGTACAAGAAGAAAAAGCTTATAAATTAGAGGCTGGTTCAGCGATTGTTTATCCTTCTACGAGTTTACATCGAGTCGAGCCAGTTACCAAAGGGACTCGATTGGTAGCAGTAGGTTGGGTACAAAGCAGTATCAGAGATGCTGGCGAACGCGAAATTCTTTTTGATCTCGATACTGCTCGACGTAGCATTTTCGCTCTTCAAGGAAAAACTCCTGAATTTGACTTGATTTCCAAGAGCATTGCCAATTTACTTCGTAAATGGGCGGACGTGTAGTATAAAATCTATTTGGGATCTAAGGGTATAAAGCTACTAATTCACCCGTAGTGCAAATATGTACCTAAACATAATTATTTACACATTTGGTGATTCTCTAATTCCCTGTTCGTGCATTCCCTCTCTCCACGTATGTAATTAATTTTGTGCAACTACTTATATCGTTTAATTAATTAATTCTTGATAAAATTTTAGTTGCGCTCTAGCTAGAGCTTTATTAGTATAGAATTTCATAACGCGATCGCGTCCCTTTTTTGCTAACTTGTTGGCTAATTCTGGATTCTCGATTAACTGTCTAAGACTATTACTTAATTCTGAACTATTGCCTTCAGGAAATATTAAACCAGCATCATTAATTACATGAGGAATTTCACCAGAATCGGAACCAATAACAGGTATTTCACAAGCCATTGCTTCAATTAGAACATGACCAAACTGTTCTTTCCACCCTGCGGCTGTCAAGGTTTTAAATTGATAAGTTGTTTCCGAAGGCAATACTAAAACGTTCATCAAATTGATGTAATTAGCAACCGTATCATGAGGTACGCTTTCGATCATTATTAATCGATCTTGAATTTTGGCGGTAATGGCTCTTTGTTCAATTTCTGCTTTTAACTCGCCTCTACCTAACAAGAGCAATTTCCAAGGTAATGCTGTTAATTTAGTTAAAGCTGCAATTAAAGTTAAAATTCCTTTTTCAGGAACAAATCGACCAACAAAACCAATAATAAAATCCTCTGGTTGAAGCTTAAATTTAGCTGCTAGTTCAGGTTGCGATCGCGAGCTGAATAACTCTTCATCTACTCCTAACTGAGGCATTACTTGAACTTTACCTTTATATCCATGTTCTCGTAAAATATCGGCTCCGTCTTGATTGCCTGAGACTAAACCATGAGTATTATCTAAATTATATTTTTCTAAAAAATTAATAGGGAATTTATTAGTGTAGGGCAAATTCCACCAAGTAAAGAAAGTATTCTTTGCTTTAATTCCTAGCAACTTATTCAGAGTAATTAACTGTGCATAAGCTAAAGACTTTGCTCCCTGTTCTACTTGAATAATATGAGGCTTAAAGGTTTTTAAAAGCTTGATAATTTCCCAATTAAAAGTTAGTAATCCTTGATTATTTTGACTAAAATTAGCGATCGGAATAACTTGAAAATTACCTTGTTGTCGTTTTTTAGGTTCAATAACTTGATTTTGGATACCTCCTGGTCGCCATTTTTGGGGAACAACTACTATTACTTCAATATTCGGTGCTAAACGAGATAATTCTTGAAGCTTTTCACAATTGAGAGGGACAATATAAGTATGACTAACAACTAAAATTCTCATAGGTACATCAATCTGATTAAAATAATAGCGACTAGCAACTAGCAAAGAAGTGGTCTGTTGTTCACCCCATAAACTTATTAATAAGCTATTAGCTCTTAGCTGTGAGCTTCTTATTGATAAATTAAGCTACGAGCTACGAGCTAATAGCTTTTGTTAAAACTTGTCCATACGACTATAAACTTGCCCATCATTCCACAAACCTTTAATTTGAGTAGATAGAGCATCTAAAAAACCCAAACAATAAAACAGAAACCGAGTAAGAATTTTAATTAGTGAACCACTTTTGTTACAGGGAGGATTGCCTAAAACATGGCAATCAAATAACTTAGCATAGAGACTAAACTGTTCAGTTAAAGTTAAGTTTTTTAGTGCCATAAGAAAGTGATTATGATAGAAAGTCATTTGATACTGAAGTGATCGCGTACTAAGATCATGACAACCCCCAGTTTGTTCTCCGAAGTGGACTAAACTGGCATCAGGATCGTACCAAATTTGATATCCTGTCTTTCTTAAACGGAGGCAAAAATCCGACTCTTCTCTAACTGCGCTACCACGAAATCTTTCATCAAACCAGACATTATGTTTAGTAAAAATATCTCTGCGAAAAGACATATTGCAACCCCTAGCAGAAATAACTCTTTGTGGTTTAGTAGTGTGAACTAAATCAATATGATACCAAGCAATTCCAGGATGCATAGCTTCTGGTGGCAAATAATCGATGGCGTAGGTATCTAAATTAGAATTTGATTGAGACGAATCTGCTAACTTCATACGATCAAAAACTCGTCCTGCCACCACGCCAATTTGTAAATTTTTTTGATAGTTTTTAGCATGAGCTTGTAAGTAGCCATCAGCCAATTTAATATCATCATCGATAAATAAAATTATGTCTCCCTTACTACGTCTAACACCATAATTTCTAGCTCCTGGTAAACTTGTCCAATCTACTTTAAGCCAAGTTATTTTTTGGGCTTGCTCTAATTTTTCTAAATAACTTGTGGTAGCGGCTTCATGTTTTTTAGTTTGGTCAATAACTAATAATTCAAAATTAGGATAATCCTGTTTCAATACATCTTTAATAGATTCTATTAAAATTTTTTCTCGACCATAAGTAGGAATAATTACAGAAATCAATGGCATCATTGGGGAATTAATAATTAATTAGTTTAATAATTTCAGGTTGGCAAAAAGCGTTTTCGAGACTTAGAGCGACTTTTAATATTTTTTTGACGATTATGTTTACGCGATACTATTGATTTATCTTCATCAAGATTATCTTCTTGTTCGGATTGCAACTTCAGTTGTTTACGCTCTTCTTTGTCAATCAATGGCAATTTAAGCAATACTCCAGCTAAAAACCAGTAGTAAACTGCTACAGGATCGGTGTCCAAAGGATACCAATAAGGAAAATAAGTAATAACTAAAATAAACACCCAAAAACTTGCTCCGAAACTTCGTAATTGAGGAATTTTAACTGAGCGATAATTTTGCCAGGTAATTATTAATAAATGAGTGGTAAAAATCAGAAAAGCGAATAGTCCGACAAACCCGACTTCTACCAAAAGTTTAGGATGATATGTTTCTACTAAAGCTGTTGGGCCAAAAGCTCTAGTAGAATTAGTGGCTCTTCCTAATCCCAAACCCAAAATTCCTTTTTGATTTTGAATTGCATAACTAAATTGCTCTTGAATAAATAAGTAAGGCGGCGAAGTATTCCAACGTTGAACCAAGCTAGTAACTCTTTCCTCAAAGATATCTGGATTGTTAATTAAAACAACGCCTAAAATCAGAGCTAACCCCAAACCTACAGGAATAAATCGCTTGAGATTGGCTATTTGTCCCGTTAAAAGTAATAGAATGATTATGGCGGTTGGAACTAAAGCCAGGGCAATTCGTTGGCCACAAATTACGGCATTAATAAACACTAATGCCAAACCCGATAAACCAGCGATGCGCCAAAACCAAGATTCATCGCTGAAAGTAACAGTAAAAGTAAGAAAACTATTCGCAATTAAAAACCAAGCCCAGTGCCAAGGGGAAACAAACGTACCTGGTAAACGGATTTGACCTTCACTCGGACTGTAAAGTAAAGAGCCACCAACAAAACATTTAGACTCGACACTGGCTTTAAATAACTCTTCGCCTACCGCCCCTCTAGTTCCTTCACAGATACCAATCGAGAGCATTGCATATTGAATAATACCCAGGGTACAACAAATAATTGCCAAAACAATTAATAACCGTCCCAGAAAAATCAACTGTTGGCGATTTTCAATGAGGTAGTAGGCGCAAAATACTAAAGGAATGTATCCCAAGAAAACCTTGAGTCCCAAAAGACCTTGCAAAAAAGGACTCCCTTCTTTGCAGGGAGTAGTAATAACGATTCCTGTTTGTGGATTCAGGATTAAAGAGCCGTCAGGGGTGCGAAGAAACTTTTGGTATTCGCTTAAGCTATCGCAATAAGGTAATACTACTTGTCTTTGTCCATTAACAAAAAGCAGCGTCATTAAAGCTAAACCGACCAGAATTCCTAAAGTAATGATCAGCCGTTTGTCAACAATTATCGGTTTTCGGCTGCGCCAACATTCTTGAATCAAAGCAAGTAAAGCCGGCAGATAAAAAATATCTTTACTAAGTTGAAATAAAACATTGCCCCCCCCTACCCAATAAGTAAAAGTACCGCTAAAGGGCAGATAAATCAGAAAAAACCAGAGAGCTTTACGAGGATAAGAATAAGATAAAACAAGGCTCGGTACGAGTAGAGCTACACCTAGACCGACCTTAAGACTGACTAAGGCGGCTAAAGGCAAGCCGATAATTAGACCTAGAATTAGACAGATAGCAAAAAGGGTAATAATCTTTTTGACTTCTTCTTTCCCTTTACGCTTTTGCGCTAAACGCTCTCTTAAACTCAAGCCCGATATGGGCCTTCGTTTTTTAGTTTTACGACGCTTGACTCGTCCCATAACGGCAGTTTGGCTTCCATATGCTATCCCGCGCGATCGCTTTTTTGCGATCGCACTGACAATAATCTTTTCAATCTTGTCTTATGTTTTTCCAGATGCCAACTGTTATTACAAACTTTTGTACGGGCGAACGGCACACTACTTTTGCCCAACCGACGTTTAAATGACCTATGCAAGATATCTATTGACTCAATGCTTTGAGAAACTTCTGTAAGTTACCCAAAAAACTGGGCTTTTGACGTTGGGGTGTATTTTCACCCGCTTCGCTATCAGAACTAGTTAACTTCAACAACAAACGATCTAAATCTTCTCCCATCGGTTTGCTAGATAGTTCCGTTGCTAGCTCATAAGTTTCTGCTTGCTCTAGCCAAATTTGCCAAGGAGAAGGATGACAACGCAAGATTGCGGCACCTTCTAAAGGACGAAAATAATAACAAGAATAAATATTTTTAATAAAACGTTCTCGTAACTGTCGTGCTGCTAAACCAATACCGACTACGGCAACATCTTCTAATTGGGGAATTAAAAAGATTACAGGGCGATCTCCTGCTAGATTACTAAGTGTTTCAGCTCGTTCAACTTCCACCGCAGAAGGGCAAGCAACAATAAAAATTTCATCTTCAGAATCAATTTGAGACTCAATGGAAGTGAAGCGACTACCCATATCTGTAACTTTAAATGGTTGATCTCCCCAATTTCTTTTTGCCAAAGCCGCCGCCCCTGTATCGGGAAACATGACTTTAACTGCTGAACCAGACTCGGCCAGAATACCCGCGAACTCTAAAGCTAATGCCTCAGATTGTAAAGCAATTTCGGGAACAACTAGTTCTACTTGGATGCGATTATAGCCATCTGCGATCGCATTTTTCGTAGCTTCTTTGGCTTGTTCAACTGCTTCATCTAAAGTTTGAGGAAAAGTGTTCATAAATTATCAATGGGAGCTAATCTTATTTTACTGATTGATACTCCCATTAATTAACAAGTGTTGCAACTCACGACTTAAAATTGATTGCGATAAGGTTTGGTCGGTTTCTTTTTCTTCTTGTTCTTGTTTTTCTCGTAGTCGATTTCTTTGAGTTTTTTCATGATGCGGCTGAAATACTCTTTCATGTACTCTTCGAGAGTGGTAGTTTCTTTTGGATCTAGACCAAAAGTTTCATAAACCTCTTCCATTGGTGCATCTAAGGGTTTTCCACTGGCTAATACTTCCGCAAATGTCAGACGATCTGCGGTATTTTGACCCCATTCACAAAAACGAGTTATACGTCGCATTAAACCTAATACAGGTAAGGATACGCGAGATATTCTCGAAGTTTTGTCCGAGAGGTTTTCGCAGAGATTCATAATCTCATAAGCAGCAAGGGCTTTTGTCCCAACCACAGGAAAGGTTTTCTTTTCAGTAGCAGGAACTTTTAAGGCGCGAATCGCAAACTTAGCAATGTCTTGAGTGTTCATATAAGCAATAGGAGTACTCTCTCCAGTTACCCAGACAACTTGATCTTCCAATATGGGGATAGCATACTGAGCAATGAGTCCCTGCATAAAACCGCATAGCTGCAAGACAGTGTAATTTAGCCCAGATTCGGCGAGGAAAAGTTCAGTACAACGTTTGATATCCATCAAGGGAACTTCGGGATGCTGGTCGGCATTCAGAATCGAGAAAAAGATATACCTATCTACACCTGCGGCCTTTGTTGCTTGAATCAGATTAACCTTGCCGAACCAATCTACTTGCTTGGCACTGAGATTATCGGTAATTCTAGCGGTAGCGGCATCGATAACAGCATCCACACCTTCTAGTGCTGCGGCAAGAGTTTCTTTCTTGCATAGATCGCCCTTAACTAATTCTGCACCCCACTCTTTTAAAAATGTCGCTTTGTTAGGATTACGCACCAAACAGCGTACTTGATAATCTTGATCCAAAGCCTGACGAGCCACCTGTCTGCCCAAAGTGCCAGTCGCGCCAACTACCAATAATTTCATTTAAGGAATTTTGTAATATTTTTTAATGTTTCTCTCAGTATCTTATCAAAGAGTCCTAATTTTGTTTACTTTTCTTTAGACGAGGCTTTCTAATACTGCGCCCACCACGCGGTGGTCTTGATCTTCTTTAAGCTGATTAAGAGCTGCTATAGCATCAGGGTGATTATACTTACCTAAAGTTCTAGCCACCTGAACTCGTGTGCGCCACGACCCATCTTTGGTCAAAGGTAATAATTTTTCCAAGGCGGCTTCTTGTTTATCAGTATTAGCAAAGCGCGATAGGCAATTAATAGAAGATTCCATTACGGATCGATCTTCCCCTGACAAGCCTAAGACAGAGACTTCAAACAATTCTTCAGGACAATTTAGATCAGATAATGCAGCAAGAATGCTACGACGCACTAACCAATGTTCGTCAAGATTAAACATCAATACCAAATGAGAAGCAGCTACATTGCCGAAGAAAGACAAAGAGTTAGCAGCTTCCGCACGGACATTAGGATCACGGTCAAGTTTAATCATTTCCAATAGTGCCGCAAAAGATTCGGCATTCTGTTTTTTCCCCAATCCCATTGCTACAAAAGATCGTACCAAAAATTCTGGGTCTTTCAGACGAGCTTTTAGTAGTGGCACAGCAACATCTGGTTCATAATTTCTGAGTTCCCTAATTGCCTGCATTCTTCGCTGTGAATCGGAACTATCCAAACCAGCTTTTATTTGGTCTATATCCATGAGGAGAAATATTAAATTTTACTTTACTTTACTTTACATTGTTGGCTATGGTTAACTGCTTTGATAAAGATATTTATTAGTAACCAAATAATTTCTAGATCTAAAATGCTCAGTGAGAAAGTCAAAGAATTAATCAAGCAATCTCGTATTGTCGGTTTTACTAGTTGGCAAGATCAATATCCCCAGGAAGTCATTGATATTTTTCAACAAGCAGATGACGAAGGACGTTATTTGACTGATCAAGATATCGAGCAAATACAAACCTTCATTCCTAGTCTTGCCACTGGACTAGCACAGGGAAAGCTTTTAAGAGACAAGGTTGTGGAGCTAGTTTCTCAAGCCAGGAGTGTTGTTTTAGCCGCTAACCCCCAAATTACTGAGCCAGGAGGCGGTCTATATCCCCCGATGCGAGCCGAAGCTTGTTGGCGAGATTTCTGGCACTTTCTACGCTGTATTAGTTATGGCATAGGGGGGCAATCGATCAACTATACTAGCGATCGCGGGTTGGGTTATATGGAACAACTGTATCAAGAATTAGAAGTTCCCCTTGACGCGATGGTTTTAGGTTTGGAACAGTTAAAGTTTTATAGCTTAAATGAGTTTGAACCATCGCAACGAGATGATTTAGCACCTTATTTTGATCGCTTAATTGAATCAATGAAAACTTTTGACTTTTGACCCGAACGCGCAGCAGAACTAGTTGCTAGTTGCTACTAGATATCCCCTGGGAGTAATCATCCAGCCTGCGTAGTTGCGAGTAGCTTTGTTGCCAATAATGATCGTAGTCAACATATCTATCGGGCTTTCTAACATTTTGTCCAAGGTAGTTAAGATCACTTGTTCGTCTTCGCGGTAAGCTGCACGAACGATCGCAACTGGGGTATCTGGTTGACGATGTTGAGAGAATATTTCTTGAGCGATCGCAATTTGTTGAGTCCGTTTTTGCGATCGCGGGTTATAAATAGTGGTGATAAAGTCGCCGCTCGCTGCTGCTTCTAGACGCTGTTTAATTACTTCCCAGGGAGTCAATAAATCACTCAAGCTAATCGCACAGAAATCGTGCATCAAAGGCGCACCAACTCTTGACGCGGCTGATTGCAGGGCAGAGATGCCAGGAAATAATTGCACCTGAGGAGTTTTACCATCCCAATTCCTCGCCTGTAATTCTTCTAGCACTAAACCAGCCATGCCATAGATACCAGAGTCTCCAGAAGAAACTACTGCCACAGTTAAACCCCACTGGGCTAATTTGATCGCTCTTTGCGCCCGTTCCTTTTCTTGAGTAATCGGTAAAGATTCGATAATTTGTCCTGGCCGCTGTAGGTGTTTAATTAGGTCAATATATAGCAAGTAGCCAATAACAACATCAGCTTCAGTAATGGCAGTTTTGGCGGCGGGGGTAATTTGGTCTAAATTACCTGGCCCAATACCTACTAGGTATAATTTACCTGTACGTCCAAGATATTCAGTTGTCGATTGAGCGATCGCAACTGTCGCCGCTCCTAATTGGTCTGCTGATTTAAAAATTTGTTTTGGCACTAATAAGATATTGTGATCAGCCAAAATCGCTGCGGCTTCAGCGACACTGGGGGTACCGACTTCTTGTTGCACTACTTCTGAAGGAGTAGGAACTTTTACTGCTGCGAGTTGTGCCGCAGAAAAGGTTCTGAAAGGCAAATTGCGATCGCGACATACTGCTAAAATGCCTGGTTCATCGGCTTTAAGATCAATACTAGCAAGTCCTGCGATCGCTTCGGTTGCTAAGTGATATGTTTGACAAGTTTCATCAATAGCTTTCTCGATTAATTGCTTTGATGTTCCTCTCTCGCAACCAATACCTATCCACAACATCTTAGGATGCCATTGCACCTCGGGAAAATCTGATTGTGAAGCAAACTTTCTTTTAGTGACGCTAATCCAAATACTAGCTTTAGGAGTAATCTCTTCTGTAGAATCTGGGAAACCATAGTGAAGAGAATGTTTTTCTGGTAAGCCTTCCTGCCATAGAATTGAACCCACTTCTTGAATTACCTGTACGGTTTCTTGCCGTGCAACTGCTGCCATTACCCCTGTCCAATCTCCTTCGCCTCTGCTCCACTCGAAGGGAACACCCAAAGTATCAATCCCAGGTAAGGACAAACTATGGGCTGCGCCTGTAATGATTGCTGTTGCACCAATTTGATGGGCGATTAATTGAGCCAGTAAGTCAGCTTTTCCTTGATGTCCGCTACAGAGACTAATCACATAACGCCCTTCTGCATCAATAACTACTACAGCGGGGTCTGTTGATTTATCTTGCAACAAAGGAGCAATTAATCTAACTACTGCACCAGTAGCCAAGCAAAATATAAAAGCTTTGTCAGTACCCCAAATCGAAGCCAGATGTTTGGGCAGAGAATCTTTGTAATAACGGCAATTTTCGATTTGGGCTACAGGTTCTGGTAGCCACAAACTAGTATCTGTATTTTGACACAGGGGTTCTAAGACTTTGGCTGCTTGATGGTGAGTTGCGATCGCAGCAATGGGTTGAAATTGACTAAAGCAAGAATTGTCCACAAATGTATGGCTTTTCTGAAAATGGGCTAACCAACACAAATACTATAACAATCTTATTTAATTTGCGAATCTAGTTCAAGAGCAATTGCGCGATCTCTATTAAATTTATTTTTATTTATTTAAGTGATCATAAGATAATAAATAAAATTTTAGTTACGATCAGTAAAAATACGTAATATAAAGATAGAAAATAATATTAGGTGTCGGAGCAAAAAATAGTGAACAACTCTCAACAAAGAACTTCTAAAGCGATCGCTTTATTCCTGGCTGTCGGTTTAATCGCTCCTTTGGCAGGCTGTGAAACCCCTAGTCCAGAGGAAAGTGATGAAAATGCTCAACCAACTGAGCAACCCGCTCCTGAGCAAGATGAAGGTGGCGAAGGTGGCGAAGATGGTTAACTAACCTCTAGCATAATTCTCCAAAACTATTGCTTGGTAAAGTCTCCCGAAGTCTCCTGAAACGGAGGAGAAGCCAAAAGTCTAGAAGCATCATTTTAAAGTTATCTTGGCCCAGAGGTCTATTCAGGCTAATCTCTATTTGTTTTTTGTCTTAGATATTCACTAGTACAACTTTAATTATTTTCCAAAGTTTGACCAATCTTTGGTTCTATCCCTGCCAATATACGTTGAATATTGCTTTGGTGACGTAGGATTACATATAATCCCGCGAATGCTGCAAATATTAAGTAGGGCATGGGTTGATTTAGCATAACCATTAAAATATTAACTGCGATCGCACCAGAAATTGAAGCCAAGGAAACAATACGAAAGAAGGCTAAAATAATTCCAAAAGTTGCCAAAGTTCCCAAAGCAACAATAGGACTCATCACTAACAATACTCCCAGGGTAGTTGTTACCGATTTTCCCCCTGTAAAGTTGAGCCAAATGGATTTGCTATGACCGATAATTGCGGCTACTGCTGTAGCTGTAATTAACCAAGAATGCCACTCTGTCGGTAGAACTTCCCTTGGACTGAGGGAATAAACCAGATTTACCAACGTGAGTGAAAGCGAACCTTTGAGTAAATCAATGATTAATACGGCGATCGCCGCAGGCTTACCAATAGTTCGCAATACATTAGTAGCACCAGTAGAACCAGAGCCGTATTCTCTAATATCAATTCCTTTGAGATAGAGCCCAGCTATATACCCAGTGGGAATCGAACCTAATAAATAAGCAACAATAATCAACAACGTACTAATAGCTAAAGCAACCATCATAATTTTTACCGCACCGAATATTTAGGCTCTAGTTTATCGGTTTTTTGTTACAAAATAAAAATTTATATTAATCTTTATTCAATCAATACAAATAATTAGAGGATGCAGGTTTATTTCCCGAAGCAAAAGCTAGCCACAGAGGGAATTTTAAGATAGCTAGGTTTAATAATTCTTCACTTTCGTCGATGATTATTAGAGGCAATAGCTTATCTTGCACTAGACGTTCGGCTCTTTGTACTAAAACATCTGCCGAATCAAAGAGTACGACACCACTATTGGAACCAAAATCACTGCGGGAGATGCCCAGACAATCTTGTAATCCTCTGCGCCATTCTCCTAAATTTTCGGGGGTATTAGTCAAGAGGAGAGTCTTACAGCGATCGCCATAGAGATTATGAAGTACCGAAATTATTGCTGAAGCAACCAAGATATTTTGCAGACGACTGCCCATACTATCAACTGCACCTCTACCGCCTTGCGCGAAAAACCACTCCTGTACTTTTTTGGCATGAACTGGTTCAAAAGTGCGACGCAGTTGCCAAGGAGAGCCGTAATAATCGGGACTATTACGATATCGATCTAGAATCTGGCGAATACGTCTGGTTTGCTCGGCAAATGTCGGCTCAGTAAATTGAGCTTTAGGAGCTTGTTCTGAGGCATTTCTGAGGCTAGTTTCCCTATCTCTGCTTCTGCTTCTGCCTCTTTCTCCCTCTCGCAGGTTCTCTCTGCTTCTTTCTCGTTCTCTAGCTCTAGGTGGTGGTGTTTCTGAACGAGATAGCTCTAATCGTTCTGCGGCGGTAGCTAAATCTTGTAAACTACCCACCAAATAATTTTTAAATCCCTGAACTCTGACTGCCAATTCTTGAGATGAACCAACAAAACTACTCCGCATCTCTTGATTAATTCTTTCTTGGCGGCGTTCTAACTTTTCAATTTCAATTTGTAGAACAGTCTTGCGTTCTTTTAATTCTTTAATTCCTTCTTCAACTATCCGTCCAATATTTTCTTGGACTTCTCGACTCTGCTGCAACAACACTTGCGCTTTTTGAGCTTTTAAAGTCTCAATTTCAGCGTTTAATCTCGTTTTTTGCTGTTCTAGATTGGCTATTTCTCCATCTGTTGCTGCTGTCAGATTTCGTGCGGCAGCATCATCAACAGTTAAAGATTCAGTTAAAGATTCATTGGATTCATCCAGCCAGCGATCAACAAATAGTTCTGGCTCAGTTTCTGGTTTTGCTTCTTCTATAGGAGTATCAGTTTGATTTGACGACTCAGCCGATTCTGGCAATTGATCTATCCAAAGTTCAGTGGTTACTAATTCTGATTCGCTTAATTCTGGCTCACTTTCGGTAATACTTTTGACTGGTTCGATTTTGACTGGTTCGATTTTGACTGGTTCGATATTCACATCAATTACATTAGCCATATTTTCATCTGACCAAGTATTAGGAAAAGTTTCTGATGTGGATTCAACTTCTAACTCATTTAGTTTTTCATTTATTTTTTGTTGTGTTAATTCTGGTTGTGTGTCTACCGACTCTATCGAGTCATTATTATCTGGTTCAGGAATTTGAGGTATTTCAGAATTCATTAGTATCGATCGCGACTGATTAATAATATGGGTTATTGTTTAGCGTGGATAGTGTTGCTGCAAACATTCAGACAGAGTTTTGGGATCAAAAATAATCGGTAGAAAATGAATACTGTTAACTTCCTTGAAGTAAAACAAGATGGGGACTGGTTGCCAAAAAATCTCCCAATTCGACCATTCGCTGTAGGGAAAGCTACGAATCATTTTCCCAGAACGAAAAACATTGAGAGCCTTGTCTGTAAATTGCAGTCGAATAATAGTTGTTTGCACCGTTAAGAATAGACCGAATAAGGCGATCGCAGCAGCCAACCAAATAGAGACAAATGACAAGGCACAAGCCCCAAGGAGTATAAATATTGGGATTTTATAGTTGGGTAACAATTCGACGACTTCAGTTAAATTAGTTGCTTCCATCTCAGTTGCCATTTTAAATACCTTATTAAATACTTTAATTTTATCTAATCTAGCTTGTTTCCTATTTTGCCATTCTGAGCCATAAATGGGGAATTGATTAGACCTCTTACCCGACGTAAATTGATCATCAATTTTATCTGTGTTTATCTGTGTTTATCTGTGGATAATCTTAAAACCAAGGACTTTCGTACTCAGTCTATTGCTTAACCTGACGATGAACGTTCACTTCAGTTCAGCAATTGGCGACCAGGCCCTTGAAACATCAACCATGACAAAAAGAAATTAGAGACGAAGATGGCAATTAAAGCTGTAACTACGGCGGTAGTGGTAGATTGCCCTACTCCTTTAGCTCCTCCAGTAGTAGTTAATCCCCAATTACAGCCGATCACTGCCACTAAGGCTCCGAAAATTACAGATTTAATCACGGCACTACACAAATCCCAGATTTGCATAAAACTGCGTATCGATTCCACAAACGTTACCTGAGAAATGTTGTAAACTAATGTCGCTACAATCGCACCGCCAATCATGCCCGTAACTAAAGAAACGATAGTTAATATGGGTAACATTAAACAACAAGCAATCACGCGAGGTATGACCAAATAGTCAATAGGGTCACTTTTTAGTACGTAAAGAGCATCAATTTGTTCGGTTACTCTCATTGTGCCAATTTCGGCGGCAAATGCTGAACCGACTCTACCAGCAATTACGACTGCGGTTAACACTGGTGCTAGTTCTCTAGTTAAGGCTAAGGCAAGTACTCCACCTATAGCTTGCACCGCTCCAAAATTGAGAAACTCCCGCGCCACTTGAATTGTGAATACCATACCAACAAAAGCGGCGGTGATTAGAGCGATCGCCAGTGAATCTGGGCCAACTACTGCCATTTGTTCTAGGGTATTGCGACGATGGATCTTCCCCTGTAGTAAGTGGATTACTACTTGTCCTGCTAAAAATACCGCTGCGGTTAAACGTTGTAGCCAAATTGAAATCCCAGTGTCAGAACTAATTTTACTAGTCATTGCGTAATTGCTGGTGGGTGATTGTGGTATGGCTAGTTTAGGTTAAAATTCTATTCCTGGTTGGGCTTTAACTCCTTGTTCACGGAAGGGATGTTTAACTAGGGTCATTTCAGTTACTAAGTCAGCTTTGGCAATTAATTCGGCTGGCGCGCCTCTTCCAGTTAAAATTACGTGAGAATCTTCAGGTTTCTGCTCTAGCCCACTAATCACCGTATTTACATCTAGATAACCCAATTTCAGAGCAATATTAATTTCATCTAACAAGACCAGTCTATATTCAGGGTTAAGGATGTATTCTAGTCCTTTTTCCCAAGCCGCGATCGCTTTTTCGATATCTCGTTCGCGATCTTGAGTTTCCCAGGTAAAACCCTCTCCCATAGCGTGAAACTCCAACTGATCTGACCACTTGCCCAATACTTCTTTTTCCGCAGGCTCCCAGGCACCTTTAATAAACTGCACGATCGCAACTTTATAGCCATGACCAAGCGATCGCATGACCATTCCCAAGGCAGCGGTAGTTTTTCCCTTACCGTTACCTGTATTGACAATAATTAGACCTTTTTCCGAGATTTTGGCCGCTAGGCGTTGATCTTGAACCTCCTTGCGTCGTTGCATTTTCTGCTTGTATTGTTCGTTGCTAATTGTTGATTGTGGATTGTTCATGGTTAATTGTTTGCTGAATAAGCGCGAATCATTGCTTGAGTACCCTGTTCTTTGCCTTGTCCGTTGTCCATTTCCTGAACTATTTTGAATAGGCGATCTGCTAATTCTGTACCAGGGAGATTATCCCCTGAAGACTGATTTATCTCCTGAACTAAGCGTAAATCTTTAAGAATGTGTTTAATTGCAAAACCAGGAGCGTAGTCGTTATTAATAATTTTGGTGCCTAAATTAGACAATGCCCAAGAACCTGCCGCCCCTGTACCGCATACTTCCACAATTAGATTAGGATCAATTCCCTGTTGTTTTGCCATCTGCATTGCTTCACACAAACCCACCATGTAGACGGCGCCAAGAACTTGATTACACATTTTTACGGCTTGTCCGCTACCGATATCGCCACACAGGGTAATATTTTTACCCATTGCTGCCAATAAAGGCTGGCACTCGACAAAGTCTTGAGCATCCCCTCCTACCATAATCGTCAGTGTGCCATTTTTTGCCCCAACATCACCGCCAGAAACGGGTGCATCCATAAATCGAAGCTGATGTTTTTGTAGTTCGATGCCGATTTTCTTAGCTGCATCGCTACCAATGGTACTCATATCGATAATTAAACTACCTGGCTGGGCAAAATTTACTACTCCTACTCCTGTTTTGCCCAACAGCACTTCTTGCACATCGGGAACATCCCCAACGCAGGTAAAAATCATCTCGGCTGGGGCTACTGCTGATGAGAGGGAATCAACTATATTTGCACCACCTGCGGCGGCTATGGCAACTCCAGGGCGATCTCTTGTACGATTCCAAGCCTTTACTTGGTAGCCATGACGTGCCAGATTAGCCGCCATTGCACCACCCATTAAACCTAATCCTAAAAAAGCAACTTGTTTAGTCATGTTTTTTGATGATCTTAAATGCTTATCTTATAAATGCTATTGAAATTTCGGTTATCCCAACCCGTTTGCAACTGTCTTATCTTGGAGAAAACGTTAGTTTAGATAGATATAACTATTAATCTGCAATTAATCGGCAATATCTATAAGTATGACAGACGCAACCATTACCAAAAATCCTTTATTGATCGGCAAAGGACTGCCACCATTTGGGGAAATCAAGCCAGAACAGATAGTTCCCGCGATGACGCAACTACTTAAAGAACTAGATGAGGAGATTACTAAATTAGAAAACAAGGTCACTCCCACTTGGTCGGGTTTAGTTGAACCTTTAACCGAGTTAGAAGAACGTTTGGGATGGAGTTGGGGCATTGTGGGACATTTGATGAGTGTCCAAAACAGTCCCGAATTGCGCGAAGCATATGAAACCGTACAGCCAGAAATAGTCAAGTTTTACAATCAACTCAGTCAAAGCCAGCCTTTATATAAAGCATTTAAAGGCATTAAAGATGGTAAAGATTGGGATAGTTTAGAATCAGCGCAGCAAAGAATTGTGGAGTCTTCAATCCGTGATTTTGAACTATCTGGGGTTGGTTTAACAGGAGAAGCGAAAGAGAAATTCAATCAAATTCAATTAGAATCAGCGGAACTGGCAACTAAGTTTTCTAATAATGTCCTCGATGCAACTAAGGCGTTTAAATTGAAACTTACTGATAAACAAGATGTCGAAGGGTTACCTCCGAGTGCTTTAAGTTTAGCTGCCCAAACTGCTCGCGCTGATGGGGAAGAAGAAGCGACTCCTGAAAATGGCCCTTGGATAATTACTTTAGACTATCCTAGCTATGTTCCTTTTCTTCAATATGCTACCAACAGGGAGTTGCGGGAAAAACTGTATAAAGCTTTTCTCAGTCGCGCTTCTAGTGGTGAATTAGATAATCGGGGCAATATTGATCGCATTTTAGAATTACGGCAGGAACAAGCACAAATCCTCGGCTTCGCTAGTTTTGCCGAATTAAGTTTAGCCCGTAAAATGGCACCAGACGTAGATGCAGTACAAAAGCTACAGAATGACTTGCGTGGTGCTAGTTATGATGCCGCGATTCAAGAGTTTGAAGAATTAAAAGCTTTTGCAGGAACTGATGATCTCAAACATTGGGATGTAAGTTATTGGGCAGAAAAGCAACGAGAAGCTAAATTTGACTTTAATGAGGAAGAATTACGCCCCTATTTCTCTTTACCTAAAGTTTTAGACGGTTTATTCGGTCTGGCTAATCGTATCTTTGGGGTAACTATTACTGCTGCTGACGGACAAGCCCCCGTGTGGCACGAAGATGTCAGATATTTTCAGATTGCCGATGAAACTGAAAATGCGATCGCAAATTTTTATCTCGATCCCTATTCTCGTCCTGCCCAAAAGCGCGGCGGTGCCTGGATGAATGACTGTATTGGTAGAGCTAAGATGTCTATTGAAGGTAAAACTATTACTCGTTTACCTGTTGCTTACCTAATTTGCAATCAAACTCCCCCTGTAGACGATAAGCCCAGTCTCATGACTTTTATGGAAGTAACTACTCTCTTCCATGAATTTGGTCATGGCTTGCAGCATATGCTGACTACTATTGACTACACTGGGGCAGCAGGTATTAATAATGTGGAATGGGATGCGGTAGAGTTACCCAGTCAGTTTATGGAAAACTGGTGTTATGACCGCGCCACTCTCTTCGGGATGGCAAAACACTACGAAACTGGAGAAACCTTACCCGAAGAGTACTATCAGAAACTCTTAGCTGCTAAAAACTATATGAGTGGTTCTGGTATGCTGCGCCAGCTACATTTTGGCTTATTAGATATGGAACTCCATCATAATTATCAACCAGGTGGAACAGAAACTCCTAACCAAGTACGCGATCGCCTGGCTAAAACCAGCAGTGTTTTACAGCCCTTACCAGAAGATAACTTTCTCTGTTCTTTTGGACATATCTTTGCTGGGGGATATGCCGCAGGATATTACAGTTACAAGTGGGCTGAAGTATTGAGTGCTGATGCTTTTGCCGCTTTTGAAGAAGTTGGTTTAGAAGATGAAGCGGCAGTTAAATCTGTCGGCAAACGCTTCCGTGATACTGTCTTGTCTTTAGGTGGAAGTCAGCACCCGATGGAAGTATTTCAATCTTTCCGAGGACGTGAACCCAAAACTGAACCATTACTCAGACACAGTGGTTTATTAGCCTCTGCTTATAAGTAAAAAAGAAGGATGAGAAGTCCCTACAAGCAATAAATTATCAAAATCAAGCTAAGCCCCGTACAGATTTATCAGATAGTTTTTTTTGCTTTGATGCTTCCCATCCTTTAGTCCGACCGTAATATCTAGAGGAAAATCTTGATAGTGGTCTAGTTATTACTCATGTCTAAAGTTAGATTTTTATGCGAAATCATGACTTTTGTAATATTTATTTACATTTAAATTAATTTAAATTCCTACTAAAAAGCGATCTCTGTTTACTTATTTATAAATCTCAAAATCGCGTCAACTCACGTCATCTTGAGAAATGCTACATTTGGATAGACTTTTTACTGGACTTACAATCCAGAACAGCTATGAGCGCGAATCTAAATTAAGTAAACTGTTATTTTGCGATCGTCCTGAATTAGAACAATTGCCTCTGGTATCATTTAGCGCGAATATAGCGTGACTTCTCCCGACGCTCATCTTTCAGATAGAGCGCGGGCTTCTACCCTCGCGAGTAGAGATTTCTGCGTTGCACTTACCTAGATATAACTATCCCTGGCAGTACGCATTCAGCAG
>Ga0114940_10000103_pt1 | contig 53085 bp, 48 predicted proteins | sample ColdCreekSource_FD_87195 | JGI IMG/M metagenome (GOLD analysis project Ga0114940, IMG submission 87195) | Groundwater microbial communities from Cold Creek, Nevada to study Microbial Dark Matter (Phase II) - Cold Creek Source | ecosystem: Environmental > Aquatic > Deep subsurface > Groundwater ...
ATTTCCCACTCTTTGTCTGTCAAATCGCTTGAATATACCATTTTTAACCCCCGCTTAGTTAAATTTATCTACTCCGCTTTGATTCTACGCGATCGCCCAAAAGATCTCAAATGGGTTCTATATAATACGCCTCTTTTTTTGCTGCTATAGCACCAGAGCCTAATTTAATAGGGGTACTGGCTTACTAATTTACCCGTAGCGTGAAAAGGGCGTATATTCAGAAATGAGCAAGTTTTGAGCAAAGCTTGAGCGTGTGACTCACCCCTTGCAAGTGAAAAGCTCGTCATGTGATCCAAGCGAACATGATGCGGATGGCGAGACTCGAACTCGCAAGGCGTGAGCCACACGCCCCTCAAGCGTGCGTGTCTACCAATTCCACCACATCCGCGTATTGGCAATATCTAATTTATCATAAATTATCAATGTTGCGATCGGTTTAATACTGATTCGGTTTAATTTATGGCTGACTCCTGGTCATTTAGCTTGTAAAGATTCGATAATTTCTCTAAACTTCCGGCGTTGTTCGGGGGTTAGTATTTCTCGGGTGGCCAGCATACTTTCAAAACGCAACTCTCCTATCTCTTGCCGTAATCTGACCAATTCTTGATTTTTTGCGCGAACTAAATCTACTCTGTCTGTCCCTGAAATCATAGCGGCTAGGCGTTTCTCTAACAAGGCGAGATTCTTTTTGCGGCGATGAATTTGTTCCTGATATTGAGCATGAATTTGTTTTATTTGCTGTTGTTGTTCGGCAGTCAGGTTTAATTGCTGAAGTAGGTTTTTTTGATGATTTTGTTGGGTTACTGGTGCGGAATTGTCTGCTATGCTGGAATAAGCTGTAGAGTTGTCGCGCTCCTCGTACACCCCAAGGCGATCGCGATTATTGGAGTGTGTGACAACCAGAGCAGAGAGACTACCGGCAGCTAGTATAGTAACAGCAGTTAAAAGTGTTAAATATTGCCATCGCATAATCAACAGATCTCAGGTCAGTAATAGAAGTTAAAAAATTTTAGAAAAGGAAAAATACAGCTCTATTTTTAGGGTATATATCTATCGGGTAGATAAAGATAGAGTCTGTTGAGTTTCGTAAACAGTTGATAGTACCCAACCAGTTTCTGATTCATCTAAAACAGAATAATCAGGATGATTATTTAGTGTGTAATTCCAGTTATTAACTAAGAAAATTTCTAAATCATTTGGCTCAATAGCTATTCGAGGTGTTTTCCAGCTCATACTAACAGAAGTGAATAGGACTCCAGTAACGATCGCATTGGGAATTGTCCAAATAAACTTATACTGTCGTCTTGGTTCTTGAGTTGATTGTGCCTCAATTGATTCTATTAATTGCTGTTCTAAATCAGATTGAGGATGGGGAGGAACTGGCTTATTTTCCCGTAAAAAATTGACAAAGTTTTTCTGATTATCATTGCGTAAATTAGTCATGATTACACTTGCCCTTATTTAAAGAGATATTCCTTTTTGATCTAAAAATTTTTTGAACGAATTTCTAGCATGAAATAAACGAGACTTCACCGTTCCTACAGGAACATCTAAAATGTTAGCTATTTGTTTTTGCGGGATGTCTTCTAAATCGTGTAAAACCAACACAGCACGATGTTCAAAACTCAAATTGTTTAAACCTCGCTGCACTAAATCTTGATAGTGTAAGTGCATTAAATCTGGCGTATCTTGAACTTTAGATAGATCGTTGGCATAATCTAGTTCATCTTTATCATAAGATTTTTCACCGCAATTTGACCGATCTCTACCTTTGGCGAGTTTGCGTCTGTGATCCGTAGCGACGTTCCAGCTAATGCGATATAGCCAAGTGGAAAAATATTTCGTTTTTCTTAGCTTGGGTAATCCCTTCCAGGCTCTTAAAAAGACCTCCTGTACCAAATCGTCTAACAGAGGTTGATCGCACAATTGATACAGTGTCGAACGCACCCGTTGTTGGTAGCGTTGATAAAGGAGACGAAAACTATGTCGATCTCCTTGCTGACAAAGTCGGATTAATTCTTGTTCTGTCTTTGCTCCTGTTGCCAATTCCGTATCTATTGTACTAGCCTGTTCACTAGCTAATATTTCGATCATGTTTTAGAAATATTTAGTTCTTTGTATTTAGACTAAAGATAGTTAGTATTGGTTCAATAATAATCACTATAATCATTTAAGTTTCAATTGGGCTAAAAGCGATCGCCAATAATTAACGCAATAATCAATAATGCAACAAGAACAAGCTTACTGGCTAGCATGGTCGCAAATCCCCGGAGTGGGAGCAGTTTCACTCAAAAAAGTGCAGCAACATTTTGGCTCTATTAAAGACGCTTGGGTTGCACCAGTCAGTGCTTTCGGTCAAATAGATGGATTGGGAAACAAATTCTTTGGGGCAATTCAACAAGGAAGAGGGCATTTTAATCCCCAAGAAATGCTAGCAGAACACCTGCATCATAATCCTCTGTTTTGGACCCCAGCAGATGGGGAATACCCCCGTTTGCTTCAAGAAACGCCCAGCCCTCCACCTTTACTTTATTATCGAGGACTAGTTGAATTAGCCGAAAATCAGGGGATTACGCCCTTGATTGGCATTGTTGGGACTCGTTACCCAACAGAGTACGGTAAACGTTGGACGCGAAAGATTACTACTACTTTAGTTCAGCACGGTTTTGGTATTGTTTCTGGTATGGCTGCGGGTATTGATGCCGTAGCTCATCACAGTTGCTTAGAGGCTAATGGTAGAACCATTGCCGTTTTAGGCACGGGAGTCGATACAATTTATCCTTACAGTAATCGATCGCTTTATCAACAGTTAGAGACTCAAGGCTTGATTGTCAGTGAATATCCCGCTCAAACGAAACCAAATCGGGGCAACTTTCCGGCACGGAATCGGATTATTGCTGGTTTGTGTCGCGCCGTGATTATTATGGAAGCCCCAGAACGTTCTGGAGCTTTAATTACAGCCCGTTTTGCCAACGATTTTGGTCGTGATGTCTATGTGCTACCTGGTTCTTTGGATAATCTCCAATCTGTAGGTTGTTTGGGATTATTGAATAACGGGGCGCAGGTTATTTTGAGCGTAGAGCAGTTGTTAGAAATGCTGGGAACAATGCCCCACTTAGATCGAGTCAAGGCTACTCCCCAAGCAATACCAGAGTTAGAACCAGAACTAGATTCTATCTATCAAATTATCCCAGATCAGCCTGTTGCCTTAGATTTAATCGTGGCGCAAACAGGGCTAGCTACAGGGCAAATTTTGGCGGCTTTATCCCAGTTAGAGTTATTAGATTTGGTTTCTCAATTGCCAGGAATGCGCTATCAAAGAGGTAATAGGTAAAGAGTTGATTAATCAATCTCTTGCTGATTGCGGATGATGTTTTCAGTCATTTCAGCAAGTTCGCTTAATTCGATCTCTAACTTGCCAGCCTTTTTCTGATAGTTCAGCTTTTTATGCAAAGCAGCGCGAGCTAAATCTTCACGATCGCTTTTTAAGGCTTTTTCTGCTACTTTCTGCCAAGCCTCGGTTTCGGCGATCGCATTTTGATATTCAGGTTGAACTGTATCCCAGACCGATTTAATATCGGTTAAAGCTTCGGTTAATAGCTGTTGGGCATTGCGACTATCTTTGCCTTGGAGTGCTTGTTTAATCGGTTCATACAGCTTGGAACTATCGAGTCTGCTGATCGCAGGCAGAAAATTTGTGACTTGCTGACTTTCGCTAATTCCTGTTTTACACCAATTGACAAAGTGTTCGCAGTTATTAAACAGCAGATTGTATTCATGTTCACCCAATCGGCTTTCGGCTCTTTCTACAACCACATCGGGAACGAAACCAAACCCGTCGCTATATTTTGCCACATAAACAGGATTACCCATGCTAAAGGTAGCTAAAGAAGTACGTTCGATTATTTCGGCGGGCTTACGGTAGTGAATTACAGTGCCGTCGCCGCAGTCAATACCGTGATGTTGATAAAGTCCATTTAGTTGAAATAAATTTCGATAAACGTAAATGCGATCGCCTTTAGCCATAGTTAGTTATTAGATACTAAGTCCCAATTCTCGTTTCAGTAAATTAATCGACTTTTCACCGATGTAATTATCAGTGCGAATTACTTCTGGAATCCGAATTAAATCTTCTCTAATCGATATAATTTCAGTCTGAACGATGTCATAACTATAAGGGTCACTGATGATCGTATGAGCGGCACGAATAACCGCTTTGAGACGATTGCGATCGCTTACAGGCGCAGTTAAGACCAGCAAATCATCACCTCGCTGACTGTTAACGATACTTGAGGCGATGCTTAAAGTTCCTTCACTGAGACTAACTATGCCCAAACAAGCCTGAGACGGCAAGCCTTTAATGATTCGTAGTTCTTTATTATAGTCATAAATATCAATGGGAATTACCCGAAAAGAATTAGGAGGAACAATTTTTAGAACTTCTTGAATGAAATAACGATTAGTTACCAACGTACCGAAGTTGATTTCTGCTAATATCTGCGGTAATTTTTCTAATTCAATTAGCTCAACGGAGATCTTAAATGACTCTTGCAATTCCTGTTGCATAATTTTTCCCGCACTAATATCTCTGTGGGGTACTGTCACTACAATGCGATCGCAACAGCTAATTCGCCAGTCAATTTCTTCGAGAAATAATTCTTTGATTTGAGCAAGATTGCAACCCAATTCTAAAATATGGTCAATACTCTCTTTGATTAAATTAATCGACCCGACTAAGGGAGAATTTGATTTAACAATACTCTCTCTCTCGTGAATTTTGACATAAATTCCTGAGCCTGCAACAGACTCTACTAGTCCGCTTTCTTCTAGCTGTTGATAAACTTTACTAATAGTGTTGCGATGTAATCCTGTGATCATCGCTAATTGTCTGGTGCTGGGCAAACGGTGAGCGGAAGGATATTGTCCTGAAGCGATCGCAAATTGAATTTGAGCAAATAGCTGTTTAGAAGCGGGTATATCGCTGTCTGACTGGATTTGGAAGTTCAGCATTTAAAAAAAGCGGACATAAGGACTTTTATGTGCGCCATTGTATGCGGAAAACTGGTTTTTTTGCTTGAAGAATTAAATTAAATTAATTTAATTAGTGTTAATTGCCTTCGCGATCTCGTGTTAAGGTAAGCTCTCGAATCCTACGAATTTTAGCTAGTCGGCGAGAAGCCCCAGACTGTATTGCGGAGCAATCAGTGTGGGACGGCGTGTAACATGGCGAGGAAACCTCGCCGTTTCCGCCTTATGAATCGCCAGTCAGAGTCTTGATTATAAAAGTTTTATCGTAGGTCATACTATATGCTAAAATATATGAATGTTGACTATGAATTACACTTACCGAATTAATCCAACTCCCGAACAGCAAGCACTGATGCTTGAATGGTTGGAAACTTGTCGTCGCTTGTACAACAGATGTTTGCGCGATCTTAAAGATTGGATCAATTCGAGAAAATGTAGTTTGTACTCTTGTTCTTTGAATCGGGAATACATCATGTCTCCCGATGTTCCTTTTCCTAGTTACTTGGAACAGAAAAGGCAGCTTACGCAGTGGAAAAAGACTAATCCACACTATAAAGCTGTTCATTCGCAAGTAACGCAGGATTGCGTTAAGCGTCTGCACAATACCTGGGAGAGATTCAAATCTAAAAAGTTTGGTTTTCCAAGGTTTAAAAAGTTTGGCAGATATCAATCCTTTTTGTTCCCGCAGTTCAAAGATAATCCAATTCTTGATGGGTTTATCAAGCTGCCTAAAATTGGAGAGGTTGCTATTAATCAGCATCGACCAATCCCAGACGGATTTAACGTCAAGGGAGTCAGAATTGTATCTAGAGCAAGAGGGACTATTTGGTATGCAGTAGTCACAATTCAATGTGATGTCAAAGTCCCTGATCCATTGCCTTTTGGGCGTGGAATTGGTATCGATATCGGTCTTGAATCTTTTTTGGTGACTAGCGACAATTTCCGAGTCGAACCAGCTAGATTTTTTCGAGACTTGCAAAGTCGGCTTAAAGTGCTGCAACGCAAATGCGATCGTAAAAAAAAGGGCGGTAAAAACTGGGAGTTGGCACAGCTTAAAGTTGCTCGACTTCACCATCAAATAACTAATACTCGAAAGAATTTTCACTTTCAGACTAGTCATCTTCTCTGTGACCAAGCAGACATGATATTTGTTGAAGATATCAACTTTAAAATGACTGCTAGAGGGTTTTTGGGTAAGCAAATGCTTGACGGCGGGTTTGGTCAATTTCGAGATTTGCTGTCCTGGGTGTGCTGGAAGCGTGGTAAATACTTTCAATTCGTTGACCACAAATACACTTCGCAGATTTGCCCTGAATGCAATACTCACACAGGGAAAAAAGAGCTCAAAGAAAGAGTTCATCATTGTCCCGAATGTGGCTATACAACAAGTCGTGATCATGCCAGTGGAAGAGTAATTTTAAATCGAGGGCTGGAAGATATTGCTAGTACCGATGGACTATCGGGGAAAGAAATTGTCTGTCAAGTCGTACTGTCTTTGCTGTCATGCCTAGATAAGTGGCGTTTTGGGGCAGAAAATACCAATTCGCGAGAGTTGGAAGCCCACACTGTACCGCGCTAGCGGTCAGTGTGTGGAGATGTCACTTCTCATTCTGTAAAGCTCTTTGGGCTTTATTAAGACTATCGATCGCAACATTGTAACTTTCTGTATCACCCTCTTCAAAGAAAATGTCTGAAGCTTTTTTAAAGTCCTTCACTGCCAGGGCAAAATTTCGTTGAGAATAGCGAATGGCACCGCGATTGTGATAAGCCTTACCATAGTTAGGAGAAACTTTAATGGCGCGATCGTAATCTGCTAAAGCTCCCTGTAAATCTCCCAAATCTTCCTTCACCAGTCCTCGATTTAAATAAGACCAAGGATCGGCTGAATTGATTTTAATCGCCTGGTTATAGTCTTCAAGAGCCTTTTGTTTATCGCCTTGACGATAGTAAGCCAAGCCACGACTAAAATAAGCCAGAGCAAAATCCGTATTGCTGGCAATCGCGCGATCATAATTAGCAATTGCTCCATCGAGATTGCGTTGAGTGTAGTTAATTAGACCTTGATAATAAACAGCAATGGCATTCTTAGGATTTTTGGTTGCTGCTTCAGTTAAATATTCATTAGCTCTAGTCACGTCTCCTTTTGCCAATAATTCGATGCCTTCGACATATTTTTGAGTAGCTTCTTCGTCTATGTCAGTTTCTTGATCTGGTTGATCAGTTTCTACGGTCAAGGGAGAATCGCCCAATTCTTTGTACGCTATAGCGGTAAAGTTTTTGATGGGAATTGCTGCATTAAAGCCTGTTTTCAAAGGTTCGGGAATGCTAGAAGATTCATTTTTAACACTACCAATCACATCCCCTTGACCGTGAATGGCAATTAGCTGACCACTCGTATTAAATACTGGACCGCCGCTCATGCCGCGACGAGTTAACGCTTGATAGCGCATGGTATAACCTTCGCTCGCGCTGTCTCGAATGCTAGTAATTGTACCTGTAGTAAACTCATGGTAGCGTTCCTCTCTTACTTCTGCGGACAGGGGATAACCAGAAACATAAATCGAAGCCCCTGGTGTGGCATATTCAGAGTTACCGATAGTCGCGATCGAATATTCTTGAGTACTTTCAAAAGTGACATAGGCTAAATCCAAGCCGTTTGATTCGAGATTCTTGACGCTTGTCACCGAATATTGCTGGTTATCCTTAGTTTTAACTAAATAGCTAATATTGACGTTTTTAACTACATGATTGGCAGTAAGAACGGTATAGATATTACCTTTTTTAGCAACGATAACCCCCGAACCTCCAGGGACTCCCAGAGTATTATCGATTTTGACGGTGGTTGCCATGGCTATCGCTGCAATTTCGGTTGCACTTTTAGCAACTACTGGCAATGCTTGAAAAATAACTAAAGCACTAACCGTCATTCCAGAAATAACAGTTGCAATTGGCAAGTTAGAAAATTGAGGATTGAAAAACATTTGATCAATTATTTGGATAATTCTAAATAATTAGTAATCGGAATTCCCCAGCTAGATTCAACCATGAGTTTTAGTTCTCCTGGCTGAGGTTCACTGCCATCTTCAAAAATATAGACACCAAAACTAGGATCGCGATACTTCCCTCGACCATGGATGCCGACGAGTTTACCGCGATCATCAAAAATCGGGCTGCCGCTCATTCCTTGCTGTGTATCGTTGGTATAACCGAGACGATAACCTTCAGGAAAAGATTTAGCAGGCACGATCGAAATTTTTCCTTGTGTTAAACGAAATGCTTGGTTGCCCAAACTCACGGTATTTTCAATTTTGCCAAGAGTTAGAGGAAATCCTGCCGCATAAACTTTTTCGCCGACGGTAGGAATGTTGGTGCTAATCTCAGCAATGGGATATTGAATCTTACTTTCAAATTGAAGGATAGCGAGATCGAGGTTACCGATGTGTCTTGGCGACTGCACTAACTGATGCTGTTGATCGTCGGCTGTTAAAATAGCTGGCGAATTATCAGGATCGACTACGTGCCAGTTAGTCAGGACTGTATAAATATTTCCCTGCTTAGCGATGATGACTCCAGAACCAGCCGAATCGGCTTTAATCACTCGAACTGTCTTTGACTGGGTTAAATGATAAATATCACTGCGATCGCTATTTTCTGGTAGAACATATGTAGTAGGTATGTTTTGAGCCACAACGGTTTTTGGACACAGTTCGTACCAATAAAGCCCACCAATCGTTAAAGTAACCACTAGAAATTTGCAGCTATTCTTGTTCAATTCTTGAGCAAGTTTGTGCGGAATATTGTTGTCTTTCATCAAAAGACTTAAATTATAGTTCTTTATTGACAGTAGGATCGGATTCTGAAACGGGAGGACTATTTGCTGAATCCTCATTCAGTTTTTCTCCCAAATTAATATAGGGAATTTCTGTCGCCGATTCATAACTAGACTCTAGATTTTCTTGTCCACTTGCCCAGCCGAAAAAGTTATTGAGGGCGGCAACTCCATCCTGACCTGCTTTGAGAGTATAAATAGTTCCTTCGCAAGGCCCTTGATCTCTACTCGTAACACAGATCACTGGTTGATTGTTTTGCGTGCCGAGAGTGGCATATTTAAGCTTTCCTGCTCTGCGATAGGTTTCTAAACGCCCACTAACTTCTTGACAACGAGATTGGGAATTCCATCCCGAACTGGAAAAATAATCTGATTTCCAGACAATCCAAGATTCTTGCTTTCCTTGAGAGTTTTGATAAATAGTAGTAGGAATGTTAGAACTCTTATCGCAACGGAATCCTTTCTGAGTTTCTGGTTCTTGAGCGAAACTAGGTTGAGAAATTATGCTTAAACAAGCAGCAATAATTAAAGTAGTGGCATTTAATAAATATTTCATGGATAAATTGCTCCTGGAATCAACGACAAAAATCAAAGATAAATTGAATTGACGATCAAGAGTTGATTTTAGATGCTTAAATTGTTTCAAAATTTCTCGACATTCTTTATAAAAATAGAATTGTTCTGAGGCTTTTGCTATTCTTACCAAAGAATGTTTAGATTTGGAGTATATATTATACCCGAAAGCGTCTAACGAGCTTATATTCTTGTTTATGTTCTTGCTCAAAATAATCTTCAAAGCTGACTTGTTTTAAACCCAACTCTTCAAAATAAGCTAATTCTGCTCTAGTCAAAGGCCAAGGTAATTCTCCTTTTGGTTCATCTTCATCGTATTTACTTTGTTTCTTTTATGAGGGTCACTCATGATTTTTACAAGTATCTGGGGCAGAAAAAAGTCATAGCTAGTTGCTAGTTGCTTAAATTCAAGTTTCTGAGTCTGAGGTAGGCGATTGTATAAATGAGGGAGAAAGATAGGCTACCACCGCACCTAATAGGAAGCCAATAATGTTACGAAATAAAGGTAAAAACTCAGGAGTACGAGTAACGACAGGGCCCATGCCGAAAGCGATAAACAGAATTCCCCACAATGGTGACATAATTAGACCCCACTGCCAAGCTATTCCATCACCTTTTTTACGGGGTATGACTGCGACACCTAAAATTACGCCACCAACCATCGAGCTAATCAAAGTTAAAATCCATTGCTCTTGTGGTAATCCTGGTACAACATTACAACCGCCTTGTCGCAAGCAACCTTTTACTGATTCTAGAGCTTCGACAATGGCATTGTTTTCACCATTTTCTCGTATGTAATACATATTGCCAAAGCGAGTTTGCAACTCAATCCAAAAGTTACGGGGTAATAACTCATAAACATCATCACCGATACTAAAAGCTAAAAGATTACCACCCCTTCCATCGGCTACTAATAAAATACTTTTATCATCCAAGCCCCAAAATTTCTTCACAGCACGACCAGGAGAGCGATCATATTGAGTTAATACTCGCATTTTCCAGCCCGTCTCTGTCTCAAAATTTTCTAAGTTTTCAACTAAAGATTCTTCTTGTATCTTAGGCAAGAAGTTGGCTAAATCAACTACAGGAGTTTCTATCTCAGGTAGTAATTCTGGGTTGTTGACTGCCCAGGCTGCGGAGGGAAAACAAGTAGCGAAGACTAATAAGCAAATTCCTAAAGTGAGTAGAAAACGCTTGGTAAAATTATTGGGCATGGTGTGTTGATTTAAAATTTTTTTGTATAGGATTTTTATTTGGCGCTGGACGCTCTTATTTTCGTTACATTTATTTACTTTATCTTAAAGTTATCAGTTATTAGCGGTAGTGAAAACTTCTTAATCAGAAAAACTCAGCAGGAAAAGAGTAGATTAACTGTTTTGAGAATTTTTTCGAGGTATCTTAAGTCGGGAATCAATTGTCTGTTGAGACAAGGAAGAACGTAAAGAGTTTCTTGGATTAGGATTGCGCCAAACTCGCCAAGCGGCTTTAACTCCAGTTACCAAGCTACGGCTATTGTTTTGGGCTTGTTGTACTTGCTGTTTGGCATTGACTAAACTACGGTCTACTTGCTTAACAACTCCAGTAGCATTGTTAATGCCCTGATTTATTTCATCAGTTAATTCACCTACTTCTCTGCCTGTGAGGCGAATTGCTTCTAGGGTAGGGGGAAATTCTTGATTGAGAGTATCGAAAAGTTTTTCAGCACTACGGGCAGCCCTAGCTACTTCTTGTAGCGTGGGGATAGTGACTATTAAAACCGCAAACAGGCTAAATGAAACTAAGAATAGGGATAATCCTAGCCAAAATAAAGGGTCAGTCATAAAAATTGATCGCGACTATCGCACCTTCCAATTTTAAATGCGATCGGCAATAGAAGAGCTTAAATCTTGTTTTGTAGTACGAGATTTATTAATTTTATCGGTTTCTTGGCTAGCTTCTACCCCTGCGGCGATCGCTTCTCGCAGTCTAACTAAAGTTTCTTCCCAGTTGTGCAGGGTTGATTCTGAGAGACGATCTGCTTGCATTTGAATGCTAGTAGTTAAGTCTTCGGCTAATTCTGGTAAGGCATCAGCCGATTTTTTTAAAACTCTTCTCGTTTCTTTGCCAGTGCGAGGCGCGATTAATAATCCGAAGACAGTACCAATTGCACTACCAATCATTAAACCTCCAATTAATGCCCCGGTTTGATTTTGCTTAGACATCTACTTATTTTCATACTCCCTTTCTTAATTTCAATTTTAATCTAAGCTTATCAGTCTTTATCAGTCTAATGCCGATCGCAGCATTAGAGCTTTTGCATGAGTCTTCAAAATCTTGACTCGCCAAAGTACCCAGAAACCAAGGTCAAGACGCGGCAGAGAATTATTGTAATTTGTCAAAAAACATAGGTTTTGACTTTAAAGTTATTTTTGCGCTAAGTGTATTTTATAGATTAATTTTTGAATAGACTTAAATCTGAGTTATTGACTAATAAAATTCAAATGGAAGATCGGATAGTTGTTTGCATACCCGTAAATTGTCAAAGTAGACAGGATATTTTATCTTCTTTAGTCAAAATTTATGGCACAGATTATCTTCTGGCTGAAACTATCTTTTTAGAAGCTGCTACTCAAGAAAGTTGCCGAATTTATATTTGCGATCGCGATGAACAACTGTCTCAATCTTTTGAAATTGCAGGGTAAGATAAACTTTCTTTAGCAACATTGGAGCAAATCAGTAATCATCAACAAATTGTCTATTTAATTTTTAATAATTCTGGGTATAAAATGCAATGGACAGAATACGTAGAATATGAATCTGAAGCCATTTTTATTAATCCTTATGGTAGATGGCATTTATCTCGAAACTAAAAACTTGCCCTGATTAACTATTGGCAGTTTGTGATAACCAGATACCTACATTTAAACACAAAATATTGGGTAACCAAGCAGCAACTAAAGGAGAAATAATACCAGCAATACCTAATGAACCGATCGCAAATCCTAATAGGTAATAGATAAATACAATTCCGACACAAAGACCAAATCCTTTAGACTTGTTTATTTGAGAATAATTAGCACCTAATGCTGAACCAATTAAGGCAAACACAAAACAGATAAAAGGAAAAGCATATTTTTGCTGAATACGGACTGCAAATCTAGCTATTTCTTGTTCTTTGCCGCTATCTCGAATTAGTGTTAAATATTTTTGGGCTTGACCAATGTTCATGTCTTCTGGGCTGCGCTCTTGAGCAACTATTTGAAACATAATTGATGATAATGGCAATTGTTTATGCTCGAATTGCTGATTAGCTATGGTTTCAATATCTTCAGTAATATTATTAATTTCTACTTTAAATAAATCCCAGACTTGCTTTTCTTGATTCCATTGAGCAGATTTAGCAGTAATAATTTGATTTATCTTATCTTGAGCAAAACAAATGATAGTTACTTGTTGTAAACTTTTATCCTGATATTGTTCAGCAAAATATATCGTTTTTAGTTTACTGGCTGCGAGTTTATTATCAGTAAAGCTCTGTTCGTATTCTGGGTAAAATATATCCTTTTTCTGTAAATTTAATTCGGTTTTCGGAATAAAGGGATTTTGAATTAAATTCGCCTGATAATTAGCAGCAGGAACAATTAATTCATTTAATAAAAAAGTAAGAAGCGTTACTACTAAACTAAATACTAAAGCTGGAGTTATTAAACGGTAAACATTGACTCCAAAACTACCCAAGGCAATTAATTCGCGATCGCTACTAAGACGACCATAAATTATTAAAGTAGTTAGCAATGTCGATATAGGTAGAGCATAGGCAATATATTCTGGTATCTTATAACAGAATATTAAAATAGCAACAGAAATAGGCAGATTATATTCAGTGATTTTATCGGCTAAATCTGAAACAGTGCCAATCGCTACGCCAAGGGAAGATAATAAGCCGACACTAAATAAAAAGAATAAGATGAGTTCGTTAGTGATATAGCGGTCGATCAACGGTAACTTTAAAAATAGCAATAGTTTAATAAGTAACTCCACTAAAATAAAGACAATCGTGCCAGTCAGAAAGATTTTAGAGGTTTTGAGGGTGAAGGGGTAGCTGCTAATCTGTAGAAAATATTTAATTAACGAGTAGGGTCAGCCACTAGAGATAGAATAATTGTTTCAATTGATCGGTTTTTTGTCTTTTACCGAGGAATTAAAAAGTAGGATAAGTGCATTTTAACCAGAATAAAAATTGTTGAGAGTATGGCTATGAAAAAGCTCAATTTCACCGCTCTTATCGAAGAATTAAATCATCAAGGAATGTGCGATGCTTCAGCAGCAATCGCTGTTGGTGACAACGATTATTTGATTGTTGCCAATGATGAAGATAATATCTTGAGAGTTTATCAGTCTAAGACATCAGGCAAACCGATCACAGAAATTGAGCTTAATGAATATTTTAAGCATAATTCTCCGAAAAAAGAAGTAGACATCGAAGGTGCAGCACTACTAGAGGGAGTAGTTTATTGGATTACTTCACATGGAAGAAATAAAAAAGGTAAGTTAAAATCTAAACGTCGTCAATTTTTTGCCACTAAAATTACTGGAGAAGGCGCAAGTATTTCTGTTAAGCAAAAGGGTATTTCTTATGAAAACCTTTTGCAAGATCTGCGGGATTCATTAGGAGATCAAGAACTCAACAAATACTTTGAATCAGTCGATCTAGATAAACATTTAGCTCCTCAAGAAAAAGATGGTATAAATATCGAAGGATTATGTGCTACTCCTAATAAAGATTTATTAATTGGTTTTCGCAATCCCATTCCTGACGGAAAAGCCTTACTAATTCCTTTAAAAAATCCAGCAGAGTTAGTCCGCAAAAAAAAATCGTCGGCTCAGTTTGGAGAGCCAATTAGGCTTGACTTAGGAGGACTAGGAATTAGAAGTATTGAATACTGGGAAAAATATAAGACTTATATTATTTGTGCGGGAGCTTTTGATGATAGTAGCAACTTCTGCCTTTATCAATGGTCGGGAAACCCAGCAGAAAATCCCGAAATAATTAATTTTGTTTTTCCTCAAGATTTTCGCCCAGAATCTGTTTTATTTTATCCCAATCAAGACGATCAGTTGCATATTCTCAGCGATGATGGCGGTATCAAAAGGACAGTCCTGCGGAGGGAGTGCAGTACTGCGGACGGGTTTCCCGCCGCAGGTAACTGCACGGGTTTCCCCGACCAGGGAACTGTCCGTCGAGATGGAATCACCGAATGTAAAGACTTACCCAAGGAGCAACAATATTTCAGAAGTATCTGGTTAAAAGTTAATGATGGTCGATGAGACGCGATTGTGCCGCTTCGGCGCGCACAGGCTCACGCTAATCGCAACAATTAGACGCTTGCCCTGTCTACAATCCAGACGAATTAATCTTGTAACTGCCAGAAATGAATTAAACTTTATCAAGCGATCGCACATATTATCCGTCTTTAAACAACAATAATATTAGGGACTTTCACGCAAACGTTCAAACTTTTGCTGAAATTTCATCTCCATTTCATTTTGGAATGTCATTCTATGTAGAGTTGGTAGCAATTTAAAGCTAAACAAGAGTTTGTTACCCAAATTGATATGCTCAACTTTATTGTCAAATGGTCGATCGCGCAAAGATGGTTAGTAGTCATTGCCTCGATCGCTATCACTATTTGGGGTTTTTTGGTGTTAACGAAAATGCCTTTAGATGTCTTCCCAAGTTTTGCACCACCCCAAGTAGAAATTCAAACCGAAGCACCAGGTTTAGCACCAGAAGAAGTAGAATCTTTGGTAACGCGACCGATCGAAAGTGCGATTAACGGTACACCTGGGGTTGAGATAGTTCGTTCTTCTTCTGCTGTGGGTATTTCTGTGGTTAAAATAATTTTTGGTTGGGATACAGAAATCTATCGCGCTCGCCAATTAGTTACAGAGAGATTACAGCAGGCTCAAAGTCAGCTTCCTCAAGGAGTAGAAACGCCGCAAATTTCACCCGTTAGCTCTCCTTTGGGAGTAGTTATAAAATATGCTTTTACTACAGAGACAACCCCTCTGATGGAAGTACGGCGTATAGTCGATTGGCAAGTGAAAAACCGTCTGTTAGCTGTTCCTGGTGTTACTCAACTTGTTATATTCGGTGGCGATGAGCGTCAGTATCAAGTACTAGTCGATCCCAACAAGCTCAAACAGTTTAATGTTTCTCTTCAAGAAGTACAGGAAGCTGTTACTAAAGCTAATGTTAACGCTCCTGGTGGCTTTTTAATTAACCCAGATCAAGAATTACTAATTCGGGGAGTAGGCAGAATTGAATCGATCGCACAATTACAACAATCGGCAATTACCGCTCGTAATGGCACGCCCATACTACTAAACCAAGTGGCTGATGTTCAAATCGGTGCTGCACTCAAACGCGGCGATGGCAGCTTAAACGGTAAGAAAGCAATTATCTTGGTGGTTAACAAACAACCTGATGCTGATACGCCTGCGGTAACTAGAGCAGTGGAAGCAGCGATGGAAGAGATTAAAGCTGGCTTACCTAAAGACGTAAAGGTTAGCGTTACTTTTCGCCAGGAAAGTTTTATTGAAGCTTCCTTGAAAAATGTTGAAGATTCTCTGCGCGACGGTATTATTATTGTTTCTGTCATCCTCATTCTCTTTTTGATGAATTGGCGCACGGCGGTAATTAGTTTGAGTGCGATGCCTTTGTCATTACTGATGGGAATGATGGTTCTCGATTGGACAGGACAAGGTGTCAATACGATGACGCTAGGCGGATTAGCTGTGGCGATTGGTTCGGTGGTAGATGATGCGATCGTCGATATGGAAAATGTCTATCGTCGTTTGCGAGAAAATCAACAGGCAGGAAATCCCGTTCCTCCCCTGAAGGTGGTATTTAATGGTTCAGTTGAAGTTCGCGTCAGTGTTTTGTTCTCCACAGTAATTATCGCTGTCGTTTTTGCGCCCATTTTTGCTCTTTCTGGAGTAGAAGGACGTATTTTTACGCCGATGGGAGTTGCATACTTGCTATCAATTATTGCTTCTACCATAGTAGCTCTAACTCTAACTCCCGCTTTGTGCGCTTTATTGCTGGTCAATCGCCAATTACCTGAAGATGAACCTTGGATTGCTCGTCAATCTCAGCGTTTATACCGTCCTGCTTTAAGTTTTTCAATTCGCTATCCCAAAATTATTTTGCTGGCAGCAGCGATCGTCTTTGTTGCTTCAATCGTCATCTTACCTAGTTTGGGACGAGTATTTTTACCAGAATTTCAAGAACGATCGCTTGTTATTGCCACTTCTCTTTATCCAGGCCAATCTCTTAATGCAACCAATCAAGTTGGTTTGACTGTAGAGAATGCCCTTAAAGGCGATCCGAGTTTTGGGGCGATCGCTTTTCGTTCGGGACGTGCGCCAGGAGATAGCGATGTCGGTGGAGTTAATTTTGGCGAACTGGATGTAGAGATGAGCGAGTCAGGAGTTAAAGAGCGAGAAAAAAGCATTGAGAAGGTAAGAACAGAATACGCCAAAATACCAGGTGTGGCGGCTAATATTGGCGGTTTTATCTCTCACAGATTGGATGAGGTACTTTCTGGAGTTAGAAGCGCGATCGCAGTCAAAATTTTTGGTCCCGATCTCGAAGAATTAAGAGCGATCGCGAAAGAGGTAGAGACAGCAATGAAAGATATTCCTGGTGTTGTCGATCTGCAACTAGAACCGCAAGTACCCATCAAACAGATACAAATTCAATTTGATCGCGCTGCTGCTGCACGTTATGGATTAGCTGTAGGGGATTTAGCGGAGATAGTTGAAACTGCTCTCAATGGCAAAACAGTATCTCAAGTTCTAGAACAACAGCAAGTATTTGACTTAGTTGTGTGGTTGCCAGAAAGCGATCGCAGTAATCTAGATATTATCCGTAATTTATTAGTCGATACTCCTAATTTAGTATTTTTTACACTTCTGTGCTAAACCCGTTTTTAATAAATTGTTTTTTTCAGGAGTTAATAGTTAAATGAAGTATCTTATTAGCGCGATCGCTATAGTTACACCTCTATTTTTTCTTCAAGGTTGCTCGTCTTTTCTTTCGTCAGCAGCCAAAACATCTGCTGCAAGCGAGGAACATGAAGGTCATACAATCGAAGGCGAGCAAACATCTGCTGATTTCTCAAATCCCCATCAAGGTCATTCTATGGAGGGGATGAACGATCAAGAAAATTCAGCTCAAACTCAGGCAAAACTTGTCGCTTCAACTACGATTACTGCAAATAAACCTGTTTCTTTGACGATCGATATTCAAGATTCAGCAGGAAAAGCAGTTACCAAATTTGATATCTTTCAAGAAAAACTGATGCATCTAATTGTTGTTAGCGACGATCTTCAGTTTTTCAGTCACCTTCATCCTCAATATCAAAATAACGGAAGCTTTACAGTAGAAGCTAATTTTCCTCAATCGGGAAATTACACTATCTTTAGCGATTACAGACCTGCTGGTGAAGACGAACAAGTTTCTGTCTTAAAAACACAAGTTCCAGGTAACAATTCATCTTCTTCATCGATTGATTTAAATCGTACCAAAACCTTTGGAGATACGAAAGTTAATCTGGCTAGTTCTTCGCCTACGGTTAAAGCAGGAGAGGAAGTAACCCTAATATTCGCTCTAAAACAAGCTCAAGACGATCAAGCGATCGCCGATTTACAGCCTTATCTAGGAGAAAAGGGACATTTAGTTATTCTCAAACAGTCATCACCACTGACGAGAACAGACTATATCCATGCTCATGCCATGAAAGATGCACCAGAAAATCAAGTAAGTTTTATGACCAGTTTTCCTCAACCTGGAAAATATAAACTTTGGGGACAATTTAATCGCAATGGCCAAATCGTTGTGGCTGATTTTTGGATCTATGTCCTCTAGTTTGATTATTATCTTAACGGAGAACAGGGAAGGGGTTGGTTGAAAAATGCTGTATATTAATCCTCAGTACTATTACGCAATAGTAAAATAGCATAACCATGGAAACAGTAGGAACAACTCAAGCTGCATTTTTATTAGATATTTCCTCTGCTAGAGTCAGAAAACTTCTTGGTCAGGGCAGAATCAAGTTAGCCAAAAAGATCGGGCGAGTTTGGATAATACCCTTGTTTCAAGGAATGCCAAAAATTACGAATCGTCGGAAAGGACCTTTAGGTACTTGGAAAAAACGCCTTCGTCAGAAACCAACTTTGATTCATGTAAATAAACCACAAATCGATCGTAATCGAAAACAGGGAACTGAAGAACCAGTAATTACTATCAGACATGGCGATCGTCAAACAAGATGTCATTTAGTGGAAATTAAAGGTTCGTGTAGAGTAATTTATCAACCTAATAATCCTCTTGCTTGTGGAGCGATAGTCTGGATTGAAGTTCCTCCAGATATTCAGGTGATTTCTCAGTTATTCAATCAAATGTCTAATTTCTGCTAATTTTTAGCTTCATGTTTCGGCTCGATTTTTGGATCGTAACAGTTAAATGAGAATTTTACTAGTCGAAGACGAACCAAACTTAGGTGCTGCGATCAAACGCACTCTAAAACATCATAAATATATAGTCGATTGGGTACAAAACGGCAATGACGCTTGGAGTTACCTAGAAAGCAATTGGACGCAATACACCTTGGCGATTTTTGATTGGTTAGTGCCTGGTTTGTCGGGAATCGAATTGCTGAAAAAATTGCGTGCTAAAAATAATCCCCTGCCAGTGTTGATGCTCACCGCTAGAGATCGCATGGAAGACAAAGTGACTGGATTAGATGCGGGTGCAGACGATTATCTAATCAAACCTTTTGGCATGGCAGAGTTATTGGCACGTTTGCGAGCATTACAGAGGCGATCTCCTCAAATTCAACCCCAACAGCTAGAATTGGGAAACTTGAGCTTAGACTACGGCAGCCAGACTGTTTATCATCTGACATCAGAAGGTGATAAGGAAACGGTTTTACTGACCAATAAGGAGTTTCAATTACTAGAGTATTTCATGAAGCGTCCGAATCAAATTGTCACTAGCGACCAGATTCGCAATCAACTTTGGGCAATGGATACAGAATCTTTTAGTAATGTCGTAGCAGCTCAAGTACGTTTACTCAGACGCAAGTTAGAAGCAGTCTCTTGCTTCAATTTAATTGAAACCTTACGCGGTTTGGGATATCGGTTTAACCTAGAAAACTGATGAGGCAAAATAGGCTATTTAACCAAACTCGCGTCTCATTGGCTCTTTGGTATGCGGGAGTAATGGGATTGATTTTGAGTCTGCTGGGAATGGGAGTTTACAAAGCGATCTCTCACGCTCATTGGGTTGCCCTCGACAACGAATTAGAATCTGTAGCAGGGACTTTGCACGACGGTTTAGAGTTAAAATTGAGGCAGCCAGGACAAATCGAGCCAATTATCGGCGAACTGCTACCCAATCTCTGCTTAGTCAGAACTAGCTGTCTTGACAGGCGTTTAAATTCGCAACGTCACATTCTTTCTGCTATTGATCGAGGCAATTACTATGCCCGTTTGTATGATACGTCAGGACGCTTAATCGCTATTGCTGGAGATTATCCAGAAGGACTACCCCAATCATTAAACAAAGAACCCTGGCAAACCTTTAGCGATCGCCATAGCCACATTTATCATCAAATTTCTTTCTCGCTGCATACTCAAACCAGAGAAGATTGGGGATACTTTCAAGTAGGACGAAGCCTTCAAGACTTTGAAGACTATCTCGGTAGAGTTACATTGATTCTGCTATTGGGATTACCAACTTCATTAATTCTTGTAGGTTTTGCTAGCTGGTGGCTAGCTGGTTTAGCGATGCAACCAATTTACCGCTCTTATCAACAAATTGAACAGTTTACAGCAGATGCTGCACATGAACTGAGAACGCCTTTAGCCGCCACGCAAGCGACAGTAGAATCAGCACGGTTAGTCGATCTAGATCGACAAGAAACAAAAGATATCTTAACTACAATCGAGCGAGAAAATAAAAGACTGATTCAACTAGTTGCCGATTTATTACTGTTGGCTCGCATGGATCGAAGAGCAATTCCTTTACGCCGAGAACTTTGTTGTTTAAACGATTTGGTTAGCGATTTAGTAGAAGAATTAGAATCATTAGCGATCGCTTATAGTATAACGCTGGCTTCTGAGATGAGGGTAAATAAACCCTTGAATGTAGAAGGTGATTGTGACCAGTTGTATCGTCTAGTGTATAACTTAATTGTCAATGCCATTCAACACACTCCCTCAGACGGTCAAGTTACGGTGATTTTAGAACGCGATGACCGATGCGCTTTAATTCGAGTTAGAGATACAGGAATTGGGATTGCTCCAGAACATCAAAAAAGAATTTTTGATCGCTTTTATCGCGTGCAGAGCGATCGCTCTCGCCGCACTGGCGGTTCGGGGTTGGGTTTAGCGATCGCTTTATCTATCGCGCGATCGCATTCCTGTAAGTTGAGTGTTCGCAGCGAATTGGGTCAAGGCAGTACTTTCATTTTTCAACTTCCTCTGGCGATCGACTCAAAAGAAAAGCCAAAATAAACCGCTAAAGTTCATTTACCAATACTGGTATCTAAAACCTTTGCTGTGACTAAATTACAGCCTTAGCATGGTTTTCTGTACACTTGCTGCCAAAATTGTGCAAGAGCCATAATGTGACCCGAAGCGAATATTTTTTCCCGTTAGGAATTGAATTGCCGATCGCCCCAAGGTACGTCCAATATAGTAAGCGATCGCACTTCCTAAAAAACCGCCAATAACGCTATACACTCCTGCTAAAAGCGAACCCCAAATCGTTCCAGCTAGAACGGCTATTGGTGCGCCGGGAACTGGACTAATAATGACAGACAAAGCCAGCACGCCAATGTAAGCGATTGGTCCTAACATTCCCAAACGTCTAATCGTTTGTAGCGATCTTTCTGGAGCAAACAAACTCAGATCGGGATGAATCGACAGCCACACACAAATTAGCAAACAGAGGAATAAAATGATTAGAGCAACAGCATTAGGATAATTCCAAAACGAGCGCAGATTTTTTAATCGGATGCGTCTTTTCACTTTTAGCTCAACTTCTGCCAACTTTTACCGCCATCTTGAGATTGAAAAACAGTGTTGTTTTCATTCACTGCGTAAAGTATTTGAGGATTATTAGGTGCGATCGCTAATTTAACCACCACTCCCTCAGTTTCTGTCCATAACTTCTCCCAGGTTTTGCCGCCATCATCGCTACGATAGATACCAGGTGCAGACTTAAGCAAGCGATATCCATACATAATAGTTTTTTGATCGCCTTCAATGAGCAAAGCTAGACTAACAACAGGAGCTTCCTGAGTATTGGGTACTAGCGTCCAGTTATCGCCACTGTTACTACTTTCATACATTCCAAAACGAGTAGTAGCGAGTGCGCGATCAGGGTTGTTTGGGTCAACCGCCAGTTCAAAAGGAGCATCATCTAACCCAACCATACGGGGTTTTGTCCAAGTTTTACCACCATTTCTAGAAAGATGAAGTCCTTGCGCTCCCGAAGCAGGAAAACCATAGAAGATATTGGGGTTACTCGGAGCGATCGCTAAAGCATGAAAATCTACTCCTGGTAAAGAGATCTGTTGCCAATCTTCTCCCTGATTCTCACTAACCTGAAATCCTAAGTTACCGCCTGTATGGGGGTGTCCACTAGAATAAAAGCGATCGCTATTAGTCGGATCTGCGGTAAAACCCATATAATCGGCTCTTTGCTTGCCCATCCAAAACCACTGCCCAGCTTCAGAGCGTTGTAGCAAGCCATTGTGACTGGCAACGTAGATAAGATTAGGATTATCTGGATTTACTGCTAATCCGTGAACGTGATTGTTTGCTTGCCAATTGGCTGCTGGAGAAAGAGATACATTTACAGCTTTTTGTTGAAGCTTTGGTTGAGAAGTAGATGCGCTAGGTGACTGATTACTGACAGGCTGCTGGCTAAAACGTCCAAGAAACACTCCCAAGCCTCCGCCTAAAAACAGAGATACGGCTATGGGGACAGCACAACAAGCTATCATAGCTAGTCCCATCCATTTCATACTGTGGTCTTTTGATTCTGGTTGACTCATCTGATTAATCTTTAAAGTTTTAAATAGTCTTTACTCTTCTATTTTCGACTCTCTAGTTGACTAGAGGGTCAAGAGTATGGTGTGAAATTAATCTAAAAAAATCATTACTACTTAGTAAATTCTCCCGACTTCAAACGTAGCTGTTTTCTCCCTAAGATCGAATTCAGCCTTCGGTTAGGACATCTAGATCCTCTCCATAGATTGCTAATTGAATGGGAGCGGCAGAAGTAGCCATGACATCTACCCCCATTGGCTGCATGGCAATACGCCTAATCCCAGGAATGGTACGTCTAGCTTCCGCTTCTGTGGCATCGATGATCTGCCAGATATCGCGGCGGCGATCGCCTCGGTCTTTGAGCGTAACAATCATCGAGGCACTATTGACCCCACCCATACTATAGCCGCTGAAATAAGTACTATTGCTGGTCAACTCAAACCCCACCTCAGAAGAAATTTTCTCTACTTCTGGTTGCCGAGCTAAAATCTGCTCGAATTTTTGGGCGATTCGGTCGCTTTTGGTAAAGGATGTTCCTGGTTGAGTCTCAAGAGTTACCATAAATTGACCAGAATCCGCTAGAGGCATCATCTCCTGACCGACAAAAGAATACAAACTGTAGCCCAAGTAGATAAAAGCGATCGCCAAAACTAAAACTATCCCTCGATTGTTTAATGCTAGCTCCAGCAACCACTGATAGCTTCTTTCCAACCAGCGAAAACCGCGACGAAATGGAGTTAGAAGCCATTGTAACCAGGTTTGTTGATGTAATTGGTGTGGTGTGAGGAAATAAGCTGCCATCAGGGGGATCAAAGTCAATGACACGATTAAAGAAGCTAAGAGGGCATAAATAATCGGCCAGACAATCCCCACAAACATCAGTCCTGTCAGTCCGCCAGCGAAGGTCATGGGAGCTAAAGCGGCGATCATCACCAAAGTAGCTGCGGCGATCGCTAAAAAGACTTCTTGTGTCCCCTCAATTGCTGCTTGGAAAGGCTTTCTCCCCTCTTGAAGTTTGCGCTCGACTGATTCAATCACTACAATCGAGTCATCTACCAATCGCCCGATCGCTAACAGCATCCCAATCAGAGTCGAAGAATTAAGGGACATACCCATCGGCATAAATGGCAGAATCGAGATTGCTAAGGAAGTAGGGATGGAAATCAGCACCATTACTGTTGCCCGAAAATCTTCTAGGAAAACTAGAATCACTAGCCCTGCTAGAACTACGCTAATCAGCAACTCGGCAATAGTACCTTCTTTGATAATCTCCACCAGATGGGAGTTGTCATAGGCTTCCTGAAACTCAATCCCAGGATATTGAGCTTGGATGCGTTCGAGTTCCGCTCGGACGCGCTCGATCGTCTTGGGAGAACTGGCATCCGGCCTTTGGATAATATTAATTCCTAAAGCTGCTTCCCCATTGTAGCGATAGTCACTACGCCGTTCTTCATAGGTATCTTTAACAGTGGCAACATCCCGAATATAGACGAGGCGATCGCTCTGATTGAAAATGGGGTAATCGAGGACTGTTCTAACATCAAGAGCGCGTTCGTCACTGCGTATGATGATTTCGCGATCGCCTTTAGTTAGTACTCCAGCACCTTTGGACAGGTTGTTGCGATCGAGAGTATCCCGCACCTGAAGAATAGACAAACCGTAAGCTGCTAATTTCTCTCGGTCTACAATTACTTGTAGTTGTCGTCGGTACCCGCCATAAATAGAGACAGACTGAACATCGGATACTTGTTTGAGGCGATCGACTAGAGTATTATCGGCAAAATTCCGCAGGCGTAATGAATCCCATCCTTCTCCTCGCAAAGCTAAAGTGAGGACGGGACGGTTAAGGGGATCGATGGGTAAAACCCAATAGCTGCGCGTATCAAATTCATCGATGGGAATATCTCCTTCCGCCGCTTTCATCACGCTCTGCACAGCCTGAAGTGATCGGTCCATATTTTGACCCCAGGCAAACTGAATGGCGACGAGGGACATATCCTGCTGAGAACTAGAGCGGACGTAGCGCACCCCATCTAGCACTGTCATCCGTTGTTCGATGGGCTTGCTGATGTAAGTTTCTACTTCTTGGGGAGCTGAACCAGAAGCCATAGTCACCACCGCCACCAGAGGGCTTTGGATGTAAGGCATCATTCGCACTGGTAGTATCAGCAGTGCTAGGATAGCTAGGGCAAGAATGCCAACGTACAAGGCTGAGACAACCACTGGGTTTTTAATCGACATTTGCTTGGAGACGGACTCTGCTGTAGTCTCCAATTTTAAGAATTCCCATACCTGGTTCTACTACCACGCCAGGATCTACCATCCGCTCTTGAATGGTACCTGCGATCGGGGAAGAGATGGTTTTATAGCTCTCGATAACCTTGAGCCGCTGAATTTTTACCTTAGACTGAGCTAGTTGGGCTTCAGCTCTGGCTATCTGTGCTTTTAGACGTTCTTTCTTGAGCTGTGCTGCTCTTAGTGAGGCTTTGGCTGCCGTAGCCTCACTTTTTTGTTGGTCAAATTCGTTGAGAGTAATTGCCCCTCGATCTAATAAAACTCGCTGAGTTCGCTTTAATCTTGTCTCCAAATAAGTAGACTCTGCCGCCATCCGCTCTATTTCTTGCTCTTGCTCGTCCAGTTCAGCTTTAGTTACCTGGAGTTCAGCTTTGGCAGCTTCAGATTCGGCGATCGCTTCCTCTACCTCAGTCGAAAGTTCAACTGCACTCAGCCGCGCCAGCATTTGTCCCGCTTTTACCTTATCGCCTGGGTAGGCGGAGTATTCGGTTAACTGCCCTCCTACTCGCGGATAAACAGTAAGTTCGAGATAGGGACGAACAGAACCCGTGTAACGAACGCTCGCTTCTAGTAAACTAGGCTTGATAGACTCTACTGTCACTGGAGTGGGATTGAAAGAACCATCCACTCGCATCATGTCTTCCATAGACATCCCTTTCATGTCTTCCATCCCTTCCGTTACCGAAGCAGGTTTGAGTCGGTTGGTTGCGATCGAGATGCCGCCAATCAGCACCACCAAAACTCCGAGTGATACTATAGTTTTAGTAAATAATATCGGTTGTTTAGGTAGTTTATTTTCAGTCGCTTCAATAGAATTAATTGGCTTTTCTTTGTCCGCCTCTGTCTCAACAGATAACTCTTCTGAAGGCAATTGAGGATTATGGCGATCGTCGGGATTTGAGGGCATTCAGTCTCCTCCCAAAGTACGGATAGGCAGTTCTTGGCGGGCAACTTCTTCGATCATGCTGCAAAGTTCCTTGCTACAGGGATTGTCTTGGGGTCGGTTTGTCCAACGTTCTTGATATGCTTCTAGCTCTGTCTTTAACGTTTCCATGCGATAAATCTGCTCTTCTAGATAGCCGATTTTTTGTTTTAGTAAGTCTCGAACTAGCAGACAAGCAGGGTTGCCCTCTTGACGAATGCCAAGTACCTGTTGAATTTCGGAGAGAGAAAATTGTAAAGATTGAGCTTTTTTGATGAATTGCAGTCGCTTGACTGCTTCGCGATCGTAATAACGATAGCCACTTTCACTTCTCTCAACTGGTTCGATTAATCCCAAGCTTTCGTAATAGCGAATCGTTCCGACAGCCAAATCCGTTTGCTTCGCTAGCTCGCCAATTTTAAGCAGTTTTTCGTGAGATGAGGCTTGGCATAGTTGTTCGATTGGAGTACTCATAGTTTTTTACTACCATTATGTAGCGTCTCCAGCTTAGACTCTATAGTCAACTATAGAGTCAATAATTCAAGTTAAAGATACGGGAATTGGTATTGCCCCAGAACATCAAAAACATATTTTTGATCGCTTCTATCGGGTACAGAGCGATCGCTCTCGCCGCACTGGCGGTTCAGGATTGGGATCGCGCGATCGCATTCCTGTAAGTTGAGTGTTCGCAGCGAATTGGGTCAAGGCAGTACTTTCATTTTTCAACTTCCTCTGGCGATCGACTCAAAAGAAAAGCAAAAATAAACATGATTTTTTTACCCTTAATTATCCCGATTTTATTAGGTTACTGGTCGTACCAAGCTTTACGCCATTGTTTCATTTGCTCTATTTCTTGCTGTTGAGAGGCCAGAATATCTTGAGATAGTTTCTTGATCTCAGGACGTTTGGTCTTATTTAAAGCATCTTCTGCCATAACCAACGCACCTTCGTGGTGAGGAATCATGGCATCGATAAAGCGCAGATCGAAATCAGCGTCGGCACTTCCTAAATCCATGTTCATCATCATACTTTGTTCGATATCTTCAGACATTGCCATCATATGACCCATCTGTGCGTACCAAGCCATAGGAGTTTGATCAGCATTAGGGTACCAAGTTTTGCGCCACTGTTTCATTTGCTCTATTTCTTGTTTCTGAGCGGCAATGATATCTTGAGCTAACTTTTTTATTTCAGGATGCTGCGATTTTTTCAACGCTTCTTCAGCCATGTTGACAGCCCCTTGATGGTGCATAACCATGCTGTCGATGAATCGTAAATCGTAGTCCGCATCAGCAGGTCCTATGTCCATAGACATATCGTCCTGCATCCCACTACCATGTTGCATCATGTTGCCATCCTGTTTCATGTCCTGCTTGTTACTAGCTTCGGTGGCGTTAGTATTTGAGGCTTGGGTTTGGTTAGAAATGGCTGGCGAACAGGCAACTGTCAGGGTAGTTGCACCTATAAATGTTAAGACTATCAATCTAGTTTTAGTCAAAAATGCTGGCATAAATATCAGAATCGAATTTTAATTATCTAAATAATCCAGAATTGCATACGAATATGAAATCAAGATGAAATATGTAGCTTTTAGGTTAACCTTTGATCTTTTAATCACAAGTAGTGAATTTTGCTCACTACTTGTAAATGAGTCGCACAATATTAATTAAGTAGGCCAACCTAATTAAAAGTCCGAATAATTCAAAGATGACAGCGACTTTATTTCGGTGGAGCTACTTAAAGCTTAAAGCCCAGTTGACCGTTGAAACCCCTAACGGAATGATATCCTGCACCGAGAACCAAACGGCTACCAGCACCAGCGTGTAAACCTACTGAATAAGCAACATTTTCATCGCCACTATAGTAACCAAGTCCTAAATAAGGCGAGACAACAGGTAAACTAATAAAGGTTAGAAAATCTGCTCCCGTAGCACCTTCTTCGCCAGTACCTATTTCCAGCCCCGAACCGGCAAATCTTACCCCAGCACCATAGCTAATCAAATCATCTACCGAGCCAACGGTGCCCCAAACTTCGGGTAAAATTTGACTTGAGGCTGGGGATGCACATATTGTCGAAACACAAGCAGTGAATAAGCCAGTGTAAATTGCTTGTTTAGAAACAGAAAAAACGCGAGCTAGCATATTTTTAACACTCCAACACTAATCTATAACTAATCTAGGATAATTTAATTCATTTAAAAAAAATGAGCATTCGTATTGGCAATGGCTACGATATTCATCAACTAGTCAAGGAAAGACCCTTAATTTTGGGTGGGATTAACATTCCCCACACATTGGGGCTGCTAGGACATAGCGATGCTGATGTTTTAACCCATGCGATCATGGATGCTCTATTGGGGGCGTTAAGCCTGGGGGATATCGGACATTACTTTCCTCCTAGCGATCCTCAATGGGCAGGAGCTAATAGTCTGGTTTTATTAAAACAAGTATCAGAAATGATTCAGTCTCAAGGATGGTCAATTGGTAATATCGATTCCACTATCGTTGCAGAAAACCCAAAGCTAAAACCTCATCTTAAGCCTATGCGCTCTTGTCTGGCTCGAACTCTAAATATCGATATTGAACAAGTAAGTATTAAAGCTACCACCAATGAAAAATTAGGGCCAGTTGGTAGAGAAGAAGGCATTTGTGCTTATGCTGTAATACTTTTGTTAAAAACTTCAGTTTAACTGTGAGGAAAGCAAGACAGCATAGCAACATAGTATATATTATGGTGTCATTCTAATTAAAGTAGGTTAAGTTTGAATAGCAAAATTGACCATGAGGTGGAAATTAAGCAATATAAAGACATTAATAACATGGACTAAATTTTTTTTATGTCGTAACTATTAAGATTAATTGTAATTGTTTCTGTTTATCAGCATATTTTTCAGCCCAACTCAGAGAGAATATGAGTGTAGTTTTAGAAATAGATGGCCAAGTTTATACTGCGGAGGATTTAGTTCCTTTATTGACGCAGTATCAGATGTTGCCGAAATTAGCCCAAGAAATTCTGATTGACAAAGAGATCGTTGGAGTTGAATGTACCGAAGAAGAGCAGATCTCCACATACAAACAGTTTTGTCAGCAAAATCAACTTGAATCAGAAGAGCAGGTTGAAACCTGGTTGAATAAACAGGGGATGGATCGAGAACAACTAGCAAACCAAATTACCAAAAGATTAAGAATCGAAAAATACAAAGAAGCAAACTGGAACGATCAAGTAGATGCTCACTTTATTAAACGTAAATCACAACTTGATCGAGTGGTTTATTCTCTGATTCGCGTTGATAAGGCAGAAATAGCTCAGGAGTTGTATTTTCGGATTAAAGATGACGAGAATACTTTTAGCGAACTGGCAATGGAATATTCTAAGGGAACAGAAGCGCAAACAGGAGGGTTAATTGGCCCTGTAGAAATTAACGCTCCTCATCCCAAAATCGCTCAAATACTTACTACCTGCCAACCAGGTCAACTAGTTCCTCCAACTCGTGTAGGTGAATGGATTGTAATTGTCAGGTTGGAAAATTATCTCTCGGCGAAACTTGATCCACCAATGCGGCAGAGAATGCTGGATGAAATGTTTCGTGGATGGCTTAACGAACAAACTAAGCAAAAAGTATCTTTTTTACCCGGAGCAGTCACTAGTTAGGCATACTTAATTTATGAGCAATACTATATGAGTAATACTAATACTACTACTAAAATTGTTGAACAGTTTCTCTCTCTTGTTCCTCAATTCAATCAGCTTTCTCCTCAAGCGATCGCTGAAATAGCTCCAAAGCTTAAGCCACTTAGGTTTGGGGTCGGAAAAGTGATGATCATGCGGGAAAAAATGCAGGGGCAAGTGGCAATTATTTCCGAAGGGGAAGTAAGAGTTTTGGGTTATGATCCTCGCACTAAAATGCCGACAACTCTAGATAAGCTCAAACCAGGGCAAATCATTGGTTGGGTCAATCTGGCGCGGGGTGTAGCTTGTGAAACGGCGATGGCTAGTACAGAGGTTGTCTGTCTGGCTTTAGATAATCAGGATTTTCTGAACTTAATCGAGCAACACCCCCAGCTAGAGTCAGAATATAAGACTAAAGCCGCCAAAGTCGAAATATTTGATCTCCTGGGTATTCAATTAGAACAACAGGCTCAAGGAGATTGGGAATTAGCAGAATTAGCCAGTAAAGCCACTGAAGCTGCTGAAGTATATTATTTGCCTCCTGGAGAACATCAACTCGACACAGAAATTACCAGGCCACTGAGAGATCCCGCTCTAATTTGGCTGGTTAGTGGTGGTGGTGCGATCGCAAAATTTCCTGTAGGTAGTCGTTTGGAACTAACCAGAGATCGTCAATCTATAACCGTAAGCGGCAGTCAGCCCGCCCGTCTCATCTCGATTCCCAGAGATAAATGGTTTGAAGAAGAAAATGAAGATACGACGGTAATTAACCAACCATTGCGACAATCTGGGCAAAATGGGGCGGCGATCATGCCTCATCTTGAATTAGATGAAGCAGATTTTGACAATTCTGAGGGTTTAGGTGAAGGATATACTTTTCAGGGAGACGAAGACCAATCTTCTCCAGAGCCAAAGCAATATTCTTTTGTCTCAGGCAAAACCACTCTGGATGTAGGTGTTGCTTGCTTTCAGATGTTGAGTAAGTATTTTGGAATGCCCTTCCGCAAAGAGGTGATTAAACGTGTCCTCTCGGAACAGTTAGAAAGAACTGCTACTTTATCTTTACCCCTTTGTGGTGCAGTTTCTGAGTTAATGGGACTCAACCCCCAGTTGATTAATATTCCAGCCCAAGCTATTACTCGCCTAGAAGGGCCTTGTCTGGTGACTTGGCAGGATAGTCTGGCATTAATCTACGACTTGAGCGAAACTGAGCTAGTTATTGCCGTACCAGAATTAGGCTTACGTCGCTACAAACCTGAAGACTTCATCGAAACTTGGGGCGAGGGTGGAGAAGTCTTATTACTGAAAAAAACTAAGGAAACTCCCCAAGAACGTTTTGGTTTAAGTTGGTTCTTACCTGCTTTAGCTAAATATAAACGAGTTCTAATCGAAGTCTTTGTTGCTTCCTTTTTTGTCCAGCTATTTGCTTTGGCTAACCCCCTGATGATTCAAGTAATCATCGATAAAGTAATTAGCCAAAATAGTGTGGATACCTTGGGGTATTTGGTCTTCTTCCTGATTGTAATCAATGTCTTTGAAGCCTTATTAACAACCCTGCGTACTTATTTGTTTGTCGATACGACCAATCGGATCGATTTAACACTGGGTTCAGAGATTATCGATCATTTGCTGCGCTTACCCCTAAGATACTTTGAAAAACGACCTGTCGGAGAAATTTCGACTCGTGTTAACGAGCTGGAGCGTATTCGTCAGTTCTTAACAGGAACAGCTTTAACAGTAGTTTTAGACTGCGTTTTTTCCGTGATTTACGTCGTGGTGATGGTGATTTATAGTCCCTTGCTGACGGCAGTTACTTTAGCGATTATTCCTGTATTTATTGCTTTAACTTTGGGTTTTTCGCCCACGATTCGGAGGCAGTTAAGAACTAAAGCCGAGCGAAATGCCGAAACTCAATCCTATTTGGTAGAAATACTCACAGGAATTCAAACAGTTAAAGCTCAAAATATCGAATTGCGATCGCGCTGGAAATGGCAGGAACGTTATGCTCGCTACATTTCCACTGGGTTTAAAAATACGATCACTTCAACTTTGGCGAATTCGGCGAGTGATTTCCTCAACAAACTTTCTAGGGTGTTGATCATCGGATTAGGGGCTTTCTTAGTACTAGATCAGCAGCTAACTCTAGGTCAATTAATTGCCTTCAGGATTATTGCTGGATACGTTACTTCTCCAATCATGCGTTTGGCTCAACTATGGCAAAATTTCCAAGAGACAGCTTTGTCTTTAGAACGTTTGGCTGATATTGTTGACAACCCAGAAGAGGGAGAGGCAGATCGCGATAATATTCCCATGCCAGCTATTAAAGGAAGAGTTAAATACGATAGTCTTTCCTTCCGCTTTAAAAATACTGGGCCAATGCAGTTAAACAATGTTACTACGGAGTTTGAGCCTGGTACATTTGTTGCTATCGTTGGGGAGAGTGGTGCTGGAAAGAGTACCATGACTAAATTGTTGTCTCGCCTCTACGAACCTGAAGGGGGAAGGATTTTAGTTGACGGTTATGATATCAACCGCGTTGAGCTATATTCTCTCCGTCGTCAGATTGGTGTTGTTCCCCAAGAAACTCTATTGTTTGAAGGGTCAATTATGGAAAATATTGCCCTAACCAACCCCGACGCTACCACAGAAGAAATTATTGCAGCGGCTCAAATTGCAGCGGCTCATGATTTTATTATGACTCTGTCTAATGGTTACAATACCAGGGTTGGAGAAAGGGGTTCATCTTTATCTGGGGGACAAAGACAAAGAATTGCGATCGCTCGGACGATTTTGCAAGCTCCTGCCATGATGGTTCTCGATGAAGCCACCAGTGCCTTGGATTTTGCCACCGAGCAAGAGGTTTCCCGCAACCTCAAGGAAGCTCTCAGAGGTCGTACTGTATTCTTTATTACCCACCGTTTAGGCACAATTAAAAATGCTGATACCATCGTGATGATGGATGCTGGTTCGATTGTCGAACGTGGTACACACGAAGAATTGATGGCGTTGAAAGGACGTTATTGTTATCTTTATCAGCAACAAGAATCTTCTGTTTAGTTGTTGATTTTAATTAGTTGAAATTAAAAAAGCGATCGCCTTTTTTCGTAAAGCGCGATCGCTTTTAACTTTGCTTCCATCCTGACTGTTATACTAAATCCGATTGGCAAGAGTAATTTAAGATAACAAGTAAAAATAACTGATATTACCAATGCCTAAAAAAGCTTATTAAGCTCAAATTGCCTTTATTTAACTATTATGGATAGCCCAGGGATCCAAAGAAAGGGAGGCAGATCGACGAGGATTGAGCGGCTTGCCCCCGAAGCTGAGGATTTCTTTATAACTAAATAATCTGCATTTAATCTGCACTTAACCTACAGAGTAGTTTATTAAAAAGAGGAATAATATTCCTCTTTTTTTGGCAATTAATTATTTAAAATGAAAAAAACTTTAGTCATAATCACAACAATTTATATTTTGGTGTATAAAAGAATATAATACTTCTCAAAGTTTTTACGACAGTAATTTCAACTAAGGTTGTCTTACTCTCTACTAAACTTAATTGTCAAGTTTATTTTTAACGACAAATTGTAGTTGAAAGCTGAAACAAAGAACTAATAAAACTTACATAAATCTCACAAAAATAAACTAGTCGTGATTGACATCATTATGTTACAGCAAATAGTATTGATCACTTAAGTATTTTTACCGTGTATAGCAAATATTTTAGATGATTAATCAACAATCAAACATCATGAACACATCATTAATACATCGTTTGAGCTTTTTTTTAAAAGCTCAAAAATTTTTATTGCTCGCTCTAAAAAAGCAAAATCAGTCAAAAGGAGTAGCTTTGCAGTCTGTTAAAGCTGAAATATAGTATTGAAGAGTATTCGAGAACACAGTCTCTAAATCGTAACAACGATAAAAATATACTTCCTGAACAACAGGTTGCAGCTATGGAATGGCAACAAGAAACTAAAAATCAAACATCTTCAAATAGTTCTTCAAAGACAGTGGATTTCCTTAATCAAAACTCCCAAAAAACTGACAAATTAAAGCGACAAAATATTTTACAAGCAGTATTGAACAATATCATTACTAAGCAAAAATCCAATTCATCCTTGTTATCGCCAATTAGTTACCAAGCGCAAAAGTTACAGTTGTGGCAGCAAGATTATTTAGCTGAAAACCTATCTGAGCCAGAATCAACTTCGATTGTTTCTCATTCTGACCCCAATAATGTTTTAAATGAAAAACAAAGTGTTGCAATTGTTTTACCTACTCTGGGCACCACACCATCAGGAAGATTGATTAATCAGACTGAATTAGAAGTAGCTAAAATCTATACTAAGCAAGCATTAGCTTTCTGCGAAAGAAAACAATGGTCTGAAGCAATTACTGCTTGCAAATCAGCCTTAAATATCTGCCCCGATTTTGCAGAAGCATACAAAGTTTTGGGGAATACGCTGCAAAGAATTAATCAAGTGCCAGAGGCGATTGGTTGCTACGCTAAAGCTATTTTGATTCAACCAGATATGGCAGAAGCTTATGCTAATTTGGGTAGTCTTTATGCTAAACAGCAAAAATGGTCTGAAGCATTAGAGTACTATCAAAAATCTGTAGCGATCAATCCCAAATGTGCGGGAGTTTATCGTAGTTTAGCTAAAATCTGGGAGGAATTGGAAGAAGAAGATCGAGCTTTAGATTGCTTTTTTCAGGCTCTAGATCTTCAACCAAATACTTTGACAGCAAAACAACATTTTACATTGGGCAACGACTTATTGGCAGAAGGAAAATTGCCAAAAGCGATCGCCTGTTATCGTTACGCTGTCTCTTTAGAGCCAAATTTCCGAGATGCTTATCTTAAGTTAGTCAAAACCTTAGAAGACAACGGACAATGGCGAGAAGCTGGTGTCTACTATCAAGAGATAATTAGATTGCAAGAAACAGGCAACACTAATCAAGTTGAACCTCGCAACAGGCGACGGATCGCCAAGCTGCTAACAGAATCTCCCACAGCTCCGCCTCAACAGCTATTATTATCCAATGGCGTTAATATTATCCCAAACAAACCAGCACTATTAGGGGCAGAAAGCACGACTCCCAGAGAAATTAGAGAAACTATTCGTCTCACTAGAAATAGCCCTATTTCCCAGACTGATGTAGTTATTCAGGAGTATCTTAAAAAAGCTGTAGCAGAACCACATTCTTCTATTATTCAAGTAAATTTGGGTAGTTTATATGCCAGAAGACGGCAGTGGGAACAGGCAATTATTCACTATCAAAAAGCGATCGCCCTTAGTCCCAATTCGCTGACAGCATATCGCAACCTAGCTAAAGTTTATCAAAAAACAGCAGAGCCAATCAAGGCAGCCGAGGTGTTATATCGAGGTTATAGCTCAGAGCCACATAAAGTATCGGTAACAGAGCACTGCAAGTTAGGCAAGACTTTACAGCAGCAGGGTAGGCCAAAAGAGGCAATTGTCTGTTACCGGCGAGCTATTGAGTTAGAGCCAAGCTTAACCGTAGCCTATCTGGGTATGGCAGAGGCATCAGAAATTCAAGGAAATTACCTAGATGCGATCGCCTGTTACCAGGAAATAATTAAATACGACTCTAGTAACTCCGAAGCTTATTTTCTTTTGGGAGAAGCTTTTAGCCAGTTAAAAAAATGGCGACAGGTAGTTTTGTGCTACCAACAAGTAGTTAAACTACAGCCAGATCACTGGCAAGCCCATCACAAGCTGGGGGATGCTTTTAGTAAGGAGAATAAATGGTCTGAAGCCATTGCCGCTTATCGCCAGGCAATCTGGAGCAAGCCAGATTTTTCTTGGTCTTATAACAATTTAGCGGATGCTTTGCTAGAAATGTCCGATTGGCAGAGAGCAGCAGACAATTATCGCCGCGCGATCGAGCTTAATCCTGATTTTCCTTGGTCCCACTACAAATTGGGAGATGTTTTAATTGAGCTGCAAGAATGGGATGAAGCATTTGATGCCTATAGCCAGGCACAAGAAATTAAACCAGATTTACCAGATATTAGTACTAAATTGGCAACCGCTATGGGCAAACGCTCAGGTGCAACTTCAGATCAAGCCTTGGGCTATTATCTCGATGCGATTAAACGAGAACCAGATAATTTGCAGCTTTACTATAAAGCACTAGAACTAGACTCAACTAATCCCAAACTCTATTTACAATTGGCAAATACTCTAGAAAAACAAGGTTTACCAAATGAAGCTATGAATTTTTATAAAATAGCCTTACAAATGGAGCCTGATAACTTGGAAATTCAACAAAAATTAGCACAAGTTAAAAGCACAAGTTAAAACTTTATAAGCCCAGTAACGATGACGTTTGATCAATAACAATAAGCTCAACAGAATCATTACCAATAAACAATGCACCAATCATCATCACAAGAGACAAAAATATTTGTCTCTCAGGTTGGCAAGAGAACCAACGCACCCAAAGTAAGCGTCATTATACCTTCATACAACAGCAATAAATACATCGAACAAGCAATCGAAAGTGTATTTAAACAAACTTTTGCCGATTATGAAGTGATTGTTGTTGATGATGGCTCTACAGATGATACTCGTTCTAAATTAGAACATTACCGATTAAAGATTCGCTATATCTATCAAGAAAATCAAGGTTCAGCCGCAGCACGAAATACGGGAATTAGTCTGGCTAAGGGCGAATTAATCGCTTTTTTAGATGCAGATGACTATTGGTTGATGCCAGAAAAACTAGAAGAGCAGGTTGCGTGCTTTGACCAACAAGCGTCTTTGGGCTTAATCAATACGGGTTGGCGTGTCATAGATCAAGAAGGCAACAAGATTAAAACCGTACAGCCTTGGCATGAAGCACCAGAACTTAATTTAGAAACATGGTTAAGAAGAAAGTGCGTCAGAACTAGTGCCATGATGATCCGCCGCAAGTGGCTAGAGCTAGTCGGTGGGTTTGATGAGGAATTACGTCAATCACATGATGTAGATTTAGTGCTGCGTTTAGCTTTAGCCGGTTGTCAATCTGCTTGGTTAAAAAAAGAAACTGTTGGTTATCGACAGCATGATAGTAATACGACTCTAAACGGAGCCAAGCAAGCCAAGTATATGGAAGCGGTATTAAATAAATTCTTCGCTTATTCCGATCTACCAGAGTCGGTAACAAGCATGGAATCTAAAGTGCGGTACCATACTTTTGTTTGGATTGCTTGGTATCAATATCATCGGGGTGATCTCGATGAGATGGCCAAATATTTGCAAAAATCTTTAGAATATAGTTCATACTTGCGAGTTGAAACTCTTTCTAATTGGATTGCTAGTTTTGTTGACGCTGCTAAAGCGCGCGGCTATGAATTGGATGTAGATGCTTTAACTGATTCAATTCAGTGGCAACAACTTACGGCTCAGGCTCTAGGTTGGAAAAGTTTGGAAAACGATAGTTTGCCAAGTACTTTTCCCCAGGCATCTCAAAACCAGGAAAAACAAGAAGTCGCCTCCCAAGCTAAACCTGCCCTTCAGGTAATAAAGCCAGAGGCAGTCAAGCAAGAGTTAGAAAAAGACACTTTTGTATTTTATCGAATACTTGGTAATGATCTACCTCCAAGGCACAAGAAAGGACAAACTTTGTCTAATATTAAGTTCATTCTGGATCACGAACCACAACACGAAAATTGCGAGAAGCGTTGGTTTCTCAATAGAATTGTCGATCGCGAGCAAGAAAAAGCGGTAATTGGGCTATTAGAACAATATAATCAAACATATCTGCATATTCCTTTTGTAGAAGCAGAATATGCCGCTCTTGATTTTAACTTTGAAGATTTTCCTGAACCCAATTATTTCCGAAGCCCATCTTATAGCAAGCTGCACGACTTTGCTAAAGCATTAGCCATAGATCATACTTACCACCACAAAAATCGTTATGTCATGCACAATAACGGTGGTAGAAATGCTGCACTACGAGAAGGCAAACAACGCGCAAAATGGGTACTTCCTTGGGATGGAAACTGCTTTTTGACAGCCAATGCCTGGCAACAAATTGTTGAAGGAGTGAAAACTCATAGCCAAGCACAGTACTTTATTGTGCCTATGGCGAGAATTCTTAATAATCAAGACTTACTAGATGCAGACTTTCAACCCAATGCCGTGGAAGAGCCGCAAATTATCTTTCGTCAAGATGCACCAGGGGAATTTAATGAGAATATGCGCTACGGTAGGTTGCCAAAAATTGAAATGCTATGGCGATTGGGAGTACCAGGGATATGGGATCAATGGAAAGCAAAATCTTATCCTTGGGAACGAGAAGATTTTTATGCTGTAATCCCTGATAGTCGTTTTGAGTTTCTTAGTTGGGTAGCACGTTTATCTTCTGGTATGCACAAACAGGAAATAGATTCTACTCAAAGAAGTTGGAGTCGTTTTGAAGCTGTACATAGTATGCTTGACAGTCTTGAGCAAAAAATTGCGGCTAGTAGTCACAAACAAGCCAGTAGTCAGTCTAATCCAGATTTAGCTAAAAACTATTGTTTTTTGGCAGAGAGGAAAGCAGAAGCAAATAACTTAGACATTGCGATCGTTTTTTATCAAAGGGCTATTGAATTTGAACCTAAATCTTGGGAAATCCGCCGTAAATTAGGAAAAGCTTGGCAAAAGTTAGGGAAATTAGAGCAAGCTTTGGCAGTTTATCGTCAGGCAGTCGAGATTAAACCAGATCAAGCACCACTCCATAGCGATATTGGGTCGATTTTTTCTCAGCAGGGCAAATTTGAAGAAGCTATTACATACTTGTCTCGTAGTATTGAACTTAATTCTAAAGAACGTTGGTCTTACTACAAAATAGCAGATGCTCAAGAGCATATTGGGCAATTAGAAGCAGCAGCGACTAATTTAAGAACTGCCGTGCAGCTAGAACCCAATTTTTCTCTAGCCTATCGAAATTTGGCTAGAATTCAGGAAATGCTGGGGAATATGTCTGAAGCAATTGATTGTTATCAACAGATAATTAAAATCGATCCAGATGTTGAACTTGGTATTTATCAAAGTCTTGGTCAAGCACTACAGCAGAATAAAAAAGTCAAGGTTAGAGACGGATTAGCAGGTATTCCGGAAAAACTCCGCAATCGGGTATGTAAGATTGCTTATTTAGGAGGTAGTGCTACAGCGCAGAAAGAAGATGGATATCGTCCTATGTTGCACCAGTGGTTGACTGAATACTTTCAGCAAGATCATCAAGAAATTAAGGCTGGTAACGGAGGTATGGCTTCAAGTGCAGCTGTTTTCACTATGGATGATGAGGTAATCGCACAACAGCCCGATCTTTGTTTTATTGAGTATGCTACTACTGATATGGGCAAAAATCATCAGATTGGTGCTGCCGTTGAAGGTATGGTGAGAAAGCTCAAGGCGATAAATTGTTCAGTCTGCTTTTTATATCTCTACAAACAAGGTGAGAAATTTGACTATACCAATACAACTATTACTGAATACGAGAAAGTCGCTGATTTCTATAAAATTCCTTCGATTAATGTTGGTCAATTTTTAGAAACGGCGGTACAAAATAGAGAATACATAGTCTCTCATTTATTTAAAAACCAGGAAAGAACATTTGAGCAAGGTTCTAAAGTAATCTCAAAATTTATCGCCGAGGGATTAGAAACAATATTTGACGGGCAGCCTTCATGCTCTGAGGATATAATTGGCGATCGCAACCTCGACAGTCGCTTCAACGCGACGGCACTTCCTTCAAGTCGGCGGCAGTCGCTTCAACGGGGGGAACCCCCGCAACGCGCTGCCTTGCGAAGCCGCCCAACGGAGTGCCTTGGGAACCCGCGCAACGCGCTGTCTCGCAATTGTGATGCCTTTCTTCCTAAGAGTTTGCACCCTAATAACTATGGTACAGGAAAAATAGTTAATATCGATCTTTCTTTCATTCGCGATCGCGATCGATGCACCGTAGCAGAATTTGGCAAGTATAAATATTATCAAATTGATTCATCTAATGAAATTAAATTTACTTTAAAGGGAAAACTAGTAGGTATAGCCACTATTGTCGGCCAAGAATCAGGAATTATTGAATTGATTACTCCTGAACGTACCTGGGAATATAAGCTTTGGGATGCTTTCTGTTACCAGGATCGATTCCAAATCAAAATAACTGAACGTGATTTTGAAAAGGCAACTCCAATCAAATTAAAACTGACAGGCAAGCCTATTGACTACTCTCAATGCCGCGAAAAGCTGGCAGACTCTCAAAACATTGTCAAAAATTTTAAAATTGTTGGATTGCTTGTCTGTGGAGAAATTACCTAATAAGTAGGTCAACAAGTATGGAAATTCAAACTCGTATAGAAGCTTTAAAACAGGCCTATTTTTGGCCAATGGAAAAGCCAAATTATGAACCGTTTGATTGGTGTTTAGGCGGTAGAGGGCAAGAGTTAATTAAACAAATCATTATCGAACAAAACGTGGCGATGATGATAGAAATTGGTGTATCTTTTGGCGGTTCGGCTAGGCAATGGCTAGAAACTTCCCCTGATTTGCTCTTAATTGGTATTGATCCTTTTCCTAATATGGCAGATTATTTTGCTAAAAAAGCCGATTCATATAAAGAACGCATTGATTATAAAAATCTTGATTATCAATCATTATTAAACCAGCTTCAAAAAGAAGACGGTACTTACCTAAGTGCCTTATCAAATCTTTGGAATTATCGAGAGCGATTTATTCCAATTAGGGGTACTTCTCCAGATAAACTATATGATATCTATGAAATTGGTTTAACACCCGATTTAATTTATATTGATAGTAACTGCAAACTAGATGAGCTAGAACTGTGTCAAGAACTGTTTCCTGAGAGTATTATTGCTGGATACAATTGGAATTGGCGATCGCCAGAAGAATATCCCGTGCGACAACCGTTAAACAAATTTGCTAGTCAGTACGGTTACGAAATAGTAACGTCTAAATCAACCTGGGTGTTGCAGAAAATCAAGAACAATCAGACGATTCAAGCTGATTTACCCCTCAAACCCGACAATCCGATCAAGAGCAGAAATGGTCTGAGCAGTATTCGCGCCTCCTTAGAGCGAGAAACCTGTAAAATTGCCTACTTGGGTGCGAGCGTCACGGCGCAAAAGCAAGGCTATCGTCCTGTTTTGCATGAATGGTTTCAAACTTATTTTGGTCAGCCTCATATTGAAATTAATGCGGGAACTGGTGGTATATCTTCAACCGCTGCCGTCTTTCTGATGGACGATGACGTAATTGAGCATCAACCCGACCTCTGTTTTATTGAATACAGTACAGGTGATATGACCTGGAGTACCTTAGAAGTTGGACTTGTCATTGAGGCAATGGTTAGAAAACTTCAAGCTATAAATTGTCAGGTTTGCTTTCTTTATTTATATCGCAGCGATCGCAATTTCGCTCCTGATAATCCAATTTTAATTGAATATGAAGACATCGCTAATTTTCATGGCATTCCTTCAATTAACGTTGGCAAGTACATCCAGGAATCTTTAGCAGCAGGAAAGATTATTTTTGAAGATTTATATCGAGATCATGTACACAATACTGTTGCAGGAGGACAGTTTGTTACAGACTATATTACTCAAGCTTTAGAAAGCATTTTTGAATCCCAGGAAACTGAGCAAATAGGTATCCATCAGGCTAATTGCGATCGCGCCGAAGCGGCGTGGGCTTTGCCCAATCGCCGATACCTTCATTCCGATGTTTATGCTAAAGGCAAAATTATTAACATCGATGAATCAATGTTGCTTAATCCCACTAATTACATAGTAGGCGAATTTCCCAAACCAGGAGATAAACCCTACCAGTATTATCAAATTGATGATACAAACGAGATCCAATTTACTATTAAGGGGAGACTGGCTTCGATAACTTCTATTGTTGGCAGAGAGTCAGGTATTGTTGAAATTATAACTCCCCGACGTACTTGGACTTTTAATTTTTGGGATTCATACTGTCATTATGATCGCTTCAATGCCAAGATGATTAATCTCAAATTTGAGCAGTTTACGCCCATCAGAATTAAGTTAACGGATAAACCAGTTGACTATTCTCAATGTCGTCGAGAAATGAAAGATACAGAAACTATTGTGAAAAATCTGAAAGTTATGGAACTGTTAGTTTGCGGCGAAATTATCTCCAGACTGCTTGTCAAACATGTAGAGTGATCATACAGTTGAATAATTACTCAAAATTTTGAAACAATTGATGAGATTGAAGAAATTTTAGTAAGACGTTGCAATGTTTTAAATAATCTGAAAAAAGAAATTAAAGATTTAACTGATTACCATTGGTTAGCTAATACTTAATTTAAAGTGGGTTTTATAAATCGGATTTAGTATTACAGGTATTTTTGACTGCTTGAGAGTGGACTACTAGTTGCTCTATGGCATCGCCGCTTTAATTAAATATTGAGACAAAGTAAAGGCGTCTACCCCTAATTCTGTTCGTTCTTTGGCGGCTAAAATAGCAGCCTGAGAGTGCCACCAAGCGGCAGTAGCTACTAGATTAAATAGCTCATTTTCCGATTTATTTTCACGCTTTTGTACCTCTGCTAATAAACCACCCATTAAACCAGTTAAGACATCCCCGCTGCCTCCCCTTGCCAAAGCTGGAGTGCTGGAACTAATGAGCCAGGTAGACCCTTCAGAATTGGCGATCGCAGTTCGCGCGCCTTTGAATAGAACTATTGCCCCGCTTTGTCTGGCGGCGGTTTGCACGGCAGTAATGCGATCGAGACTAGGATGCTCAATTTCTGGGAACAAACGCTTAAATTCCCCTGCATGGGGGGTTAAAATGGTTGGAGCTGGTCTTGCTGCTAAAGTTTCCATAGTTCCTTGTTCTGCCAGCAAATTTAAACCATCGGCATCTAAAATTAATGGGCATTCTGCTTGCAAGGCTTTTTGCAATGCCGACTTAGCATCTAAAGTTAAACCAGGACCAAAAGCTACTACATCAAACTTACTTAAATTATTGGTGGAAATTGGTAAAGATGCGATCGCACCATCTTTATTTTCGGGGCAGTCAATAATTAACGCTTCTGGTAAATGACCAACTAGAAGTGGTTTTAAAGATTCTGGTACGGCTATCGACAACATTCCGACACCGCTGGCTCTTGCTCCCAAGGCAGTTAAAATTGCTGATCCTGCATAGCGACGAGAGCCACAAATTAATAGTAGGTGTCCCTGTTGATATTTATGAGTAACGGCAGGGCGGGGTAGGGGCAAAAACTTGAGTGCTGTTGCCGCAGTGATTTGCTGAATCGGTGCAGGTTGGGGCAAAACTGACAAAATATGATGAGGGAGGATGCCAAAATCTATTCTTTCGCTGCTCCCTAAGTACTCTAAGGCGGCATCTTGGAAAAAAGCTAGTTTCCACAAACCCAAACATAAAGTATGAGTAGCTCGGATCGCTCCTCCTAAAACTTCTCCTGTGTCGGTATGTATCCCCGAAGGTAAATCGATACTGACTATTGGTTGTGACCAACTGTTGATAGCGGTAACTATCTCTGCAATGTTTTCTGGTAAAGCACGGGTTAAACCAAAACCAAATAAACCGTCAATAATTAACTGGCATTCCTGTAGAGGTTTAATTTCTTCATAAAAAGTAATGCCTAAACTCGCTGTATAGTTTGCGTGTTGGGCAGTTAGTGGTTTTAACTTGAAAAAAGGACGATATACTTTGACCTGGTAGCCTGCTAAATATAGCTCGCGGGCAATTACTAAAGCATCACCACCATTATGCCCAGGCCCAACTAAAACTCCCACCGAAGCTATGTTTGAGCGGGGGTATAAACTCTGAATTCGATCCGCACATAACTTCGCGGCTTTCTCCATTAATGCCTCTACGGGCATTCCCGCTGCCAAAATCTGCTCTTCAATCAGACTCATCTGTGCGGCGGATACTATTACTGTTTCGAGTATGCTGTTCATGAAAAACGTTTGATATGGCTAAGAGCTAATAGCTTTTATTAAAGATTAGTGGAAATTGCCCCTACAGGACAGGTAGGAACACATTGTTCACACACAATACAACGCGATCGCCTGAAGTTCAATTTGAAAGTTTCTGGGTCTAAAATTAGAGCCTGAGTTGGACACACACCAGTACACAAACCGCAGTCAACACAGCTATCTTCATTGATAACTATCTCTCCATTGGCTGAAAATACGCTCATCTCTCGCATTCGCATCCACTCGATCGCGGCATCAATTTGATCAATGTCCCCCTGTAATTCAACCACCAGTTTGCCTATTTGGTTGGGGGCAACTTGGGCGCGAATGATGTTAGCCGCGACATTAAAATCTTTTGCCAAGCGATAAGTAATCGGTATCTGAATGGCAGTCTTGGGAAAAGTGATTGTTACCCGTTTTTTCATGGGAAGATTTTATAGAATGGAATCTGGATCGCTAATATATATACAAGTTTACTAATGAGTGAAAAACAATCAGAGCCTGATAGTAACAGCAATTCTTGGAGAAATATCGTTATTGCGATCGCTGCAACTGTCCTTAGTGTTGCTCTGTTTTTGGGTTTACAAACAGAGAATAGTTCTTCATCTCTAGAAGCCCAGGCAAAACAGTCTACATCCCTAGATGTTGCTCTCAGTAATCATAAACCTACCCTAACTGAATTTTATGCTGACTGGTGTACTAGTTGTCAGGCAATGGCACCAGATTTAGCCAAAATTAAACAAGGTTACGGCGATCGCATTAACTTTGTTATGCTCAATGTAGACAATACTAAATGGTTGCCAGAGATTCTTCACTATCGCGTTGATGGGATTCCTCACTTTGTATTTATTAATCCCGCCGGAAATGCGATCGCTCAAGCCATTGGAGAACAACCCCGTTCTATTTTAGAAGCGAATTTAGACGCTCTAATTGCCAATAACCCTATCCCCTACGGTTATGGTAAAGGGCAGGTTTCCCAATTTGAGGCTCAAGTTACAGTAACCGACGACACCGATCCTCGTAGTCACGGTGCAATAATTAACGATTAACATTCTGCACTAAAATACATGACAACAATTGTTAAACACAAAAGAACAGGAAACGAATATATTTTATTGGGCATTAATGGAGAGGGACAAAAAGCTACTCCTTCTCGTTTTTTGAGCGAAATGTTTACTCAGGAAAAGTCAGAAACTTCCTGTTTGGCAACTCTATGTGATATTAAAGGTAATATTTTCTTGGCTTATATTGATGAGCTGATTGTTACAAACATAGACGGTAAAAAACCCATCGAAATTTTGCCCGAACCTGTAACTGCATCTGTACCGAATAATTATTACCAGCAAAAAGAAGCAGACTTTGATGATGAATTAGAAGCAGAAGAGTTTGATGACGATGAGGAAAAACCATCGACTAAACCAGAACAAACATCCCCTACATATAGCAAAAGTAGTAAATCTAGTGACAATGAGACTGACTCTGATCCTGATTTTGAGGATGATGAAGAGTGGATATAGTGATTTATGAGCAATTTATTAAATAATATTAGATAAAATATTAGATAAGTTTATTAAATAAGTTTCAAGTTAGATCTTCTAATTCAAAGATAAGTTTTTCAAACTCTTCTAAAGCAGCTATATTCTGTTGCAATAAATCGATAATTACTTGTTGTTGTTCTACTTGAGGTTCTAAAACACTCATCAGTTGTCTGGCGGTTTCAGTATCTACTAGATTTTTACGGTCTTGTTGCTCAATACATTTGGGACTGGAGATCGCTTGATCAACAGCTTGACGCAGTTTTATTGAGTCTTGCTGCATTTTAATTAGAGCTTGTTCTAATATTGACTCTAGATCGTCAATCTGAGCAGTTGATTCGTTGATATTTTTTTGAAAAAGGTGATTTAGGCGATTAAATAGTTCCATTGATTCATAATCTAATTAATATTCCTGATCTATAGTTCCCATTTTTCAATCACAGATAAGTAGTTGAACAAAATTAAATTCATCTTAGGAATTAGGAAAATTAATCGTAAAGATACTACCTTCTTCAAGTTGAGAACGTACTGAAATACTACCGCCCATTCCTTCAACTAGAGTTTTAACGATTGACAATCCTAATCCTGTACCTCCAGAACGATTACGAGCCTCATCAACACGGAAAAAACGCTCAAAAATGCGTCCTTGTTGTTGCAAAGGAATTCCAATTCCGCGATCGCATATTTGTATAGTAACATGGTCACTTTGTTGTTTAATTCTGACAGTTACAGGTTTTCCCCCGTCAGAATATTTAACTGCATTGTCGATTAAGTTAAGTAATACTTGTTTGAGGCGATTATGATCAGCTTTGATTGCAATTAAGTCCTGAGATGAGTTGATTACAATCGGTCGGTGGCTATATTGCCCGGCCATTCCTACTACTTCTTGAATCAAATCATTAAGCACAATATTTTCTAGCTGAAACTGCATTCTGCCGCTATCAACCCTAGCCAAATCTAATAAATCTTGGAGTAATTGAATAGTGCGCTCTGCTTCTGAGGCAACGGTAGTTAAAGCTTCGCGCTGCATTTCCGAAAGGTTATCGCCTCGTCGTAAAATACTTTGAATATAGCCAGAAATAATTGTTAGGGGAGTTCGTAATTCGTGGGAAACATTACTCAGCAATTCTCTTTGGTGTTCCCAAGATTCTGCCAGCCGAACTAACATTCCATCGACGGTTTCTGCTAATTCTTTAACTTCACTCGGAGCTTTTTCTAAATTAATATGAGCTTGGTCTAATTGATCAGCAGAAATTTTGGCAGTAACTTGACTAATTCTGTTTAAAGGTTGAATAGAGCGATCAATATAAATAGCAATTACTATAGTCATAATTGCGATCGCCATCAATGTTGCAATTCTTAAACTACGAATTAAATTTAAGAACATGACTTGATCTTTAGTAATGTCATGAGCAAGATATAACTTACCAAGATTGGTATTTTTTACTCGCAGAGGCGTGGCACACATTAACCAGTAACGTCCGTTCAAATGCTGCACTTGAGGTATTAGAGGAATATCATTCATCGGTAAGAGAATGTCCCCGACTCCTCGACTCGCTAATGCCTGAGACTGAGCAGTTACTTTAGCTGTAGAACTTCTAATCCAAATGAGCCGATCTTTAGTCGAGAGACTATTGATTGCTCTTTGCGCTCCTTCTGCCAGAGGAATCATTTCACTATAGATTTCCACATCCATCGGAAAACGCGCCGCAACATACTTCATATTCTCCTTGTGAGTAGACACCAAAATCTGTTGCATCCGCATACTTGTCCATGCAGCCAAACTTCCTAATGCGATCGCCGAAACCGTTGCAATACCTACAGTCAGACGTACTTTAAGAGAAGCAGGATTAAATATTGCTCGTAGTTTATTGGCTGTATTGGGAAGTTTCATTGAATAAATTGAATTGTTGCAGGAGGTCTAATTATTAGTTTGAGGGGCTTGTTCTCAGTTTCTGGGGGTTCCGATTTGCCTCGTTAAAACGCCCTCGCGCTGAAGTCGTTACGGATTAGCCATTAACGGCTAAAAGCTAAAAGCTAACGGCTAATAGCTTTTAATTAGTTTGACTGAGTATGATTAAAAGTTCCTGATAAATATAAGAGAATTTATCTACAATATTAAGACTGAAGCAGTATTCAAAATCTAAAATCAGCCAGTATGGTACAAGCTCCTCCATCCCAATCAACTAAAGAACTTGCTACACTTGCCATAGATTTAATTCGTCAGGCTGGTTGTGAATATGGTGATATTCGGATCTGTAACTACCGTAAGCAAAGTTTAGCCGCCAGCGATCGCTCGTTAAATAGACTCTCCGATAACATCAGCTCTGGCTTCGGTGTACGGCTACTTTTAGATGGTGCATGGGGCTTTGTCGCCTCCCATCAGATTACACCAGAAGAAATCAGCAGAATTGTCAATTTAGCAGTCGAAACAGCTAAGGGCAGTCGTCTGACGCAACAAGAACCAGTAAAACTAGTTCCCGTCGAGGCTTATCAAGATCAATATATTACGCCGATTAAAATTGACCCTTTTGACGTTTCGATTCAAGATAAAGCCGAATTATTACTTAATATCAATGAGCAATTTTTAGCTTACGGCGATCAGGGAATCAAAAAAGCCTATTCTTTCTTAAGTTTTACCAAAGAAGCCAAAATATTCGCCTCTACTGTCGGTTCAGTTATTGAACAAACAATTTATCGTAGCTATCCTGGTATGGGCTGTACAGCGATCGCCAATGGTGATGCTAAAGGGCGCAGCTATGAACGTCCTCCTTTAAATATTGGTTACGAACATATCGATGCAGTAGATTTACTTGGTAATGTAGAACGAGTTGCGCATGAAGCGATCGCCAAAGTCCACGCACCAGAATTAGCCACAGAAGGTGCGACCACTCTAATTTTAAAACCTAGCAATCTTTTCCTTACGATCCATGAATCCGTTGGACATCCTACAGAATTAGATCGCGTTTATGGCTATGAAGCTAACTTTGCAGGCACGAGTTTTGCGACTACTGACCAACTAAATAAACTTCAATACGCGGCACCCTGGATTAACTTTATCGCCGATCGCACTCAGCCCCAAGGACGCAGTACAATGGCTTACGATGATGAAGGCGTACCTGCCCAACAATGGTATGTAGTGAAAGACGGTATTCTCAATGACTATCTCACAGATCGCGAAACTGCCTATCGCTTAGGGCGCAGTAGTAGTAACGGTAGTGCTTATGCAGATAGTTGGTCAAGTACGCCAATGGTACGCATCCCCAACTTGGGCTTAGAACCAGGTAAACCAGGAGATAGTCACACTGCTAGCTTAGAAGAAATGATTGCTGATACCAAAGACGGTATTCTAATCGATGGCATCGGTAGCTATTCGATTGATCAGCAACGTCGTAACTTTCAATTTGGTGGTGATGTTTTCTGGAAAGTCAAAAACGGCAAAATTGAAGGAATGCTGAAAAATGTTACCTATCACAGCATGACTACCGACTTTTGGAACAGCATTGACGCTCTTGGTGGAGCATCAGAATTAGTTCAGTATGGGACGAATATGTGTGGTAAAGGTGAACCAATGCAAATGGCCCAGATGACTCATAGCTGTGTACCCGTTAGAGTTAGAGACATTCATGTGGGAAGGGCTTCATGAACTACTTCACCCCAGCAATTCTCATTTTGAACCCCATCCTTTAAGGGTATTCTAGAAGTATAACGATAATGATAAATCAGATAATTCTTGACAGAGAAATTGTCTTAGGCGATTTCTACGAAATAAAGTACCAATACTGAACTAAATTCTAATTTTTTGTTTTTATAGAAAAATTACTTCGTATTTATTTCAAAATGAGAATTGCTGTTTTCATCTTCAAATTTATAACCGACTCCGACTACAGTTTTAATAAATGTCGGATTAGCTGTATCTGGTTCAATTTTTTTCCGTAAGCGTCTGATGTGCGTATCCACAACTCTTTCATCACCAAAAAAATCATTCCCCCACAATTTATCGATTAGTTGAGTTCGACTCCAAACTCGATTAGGATAACTAAGAAATGTAGCCAATAAATTAAACTCTAAAGTAGTTAAATCCAAATCCTCGACAGATTCCGAGTCTAATTGGCGAGTGGCAATATGTTGGTCTAAATTAGCTGTAAAATGCTTGGTCCGATAAATTTGAGCAGATTCTTGTCTTCCATGACGCAAGCTGCGGCGCAATAAAGCTCTTGCCCTAGCGACTAATTCCCTAGGACTAAAAGGCTTAACTAAATAATCATCCGCACCAGTAGAAAGTCCAATCACGCGATCAATCTCTTCTCCTCTAGCTGTCAGCATCAAAATATAAGGATCTTTATTACCAGGATGTTGGCGGATACGAGTACATACTTCCAGACCATCTAAACCAGGAAGCATTAAATCGAGAATAACTAGATCAGGTTGTTGCTGCTTGAATGCGTCTAAAGCAGTTAATCCATTGTTAGCAAAGCAGCAAACAAAACCTTCTCTTATCAAAGTTTGCTTAATTAGTTCAGCTATCTCCTGTTCATCTTCTACGATCAGAATTTTCATATTTTTATAACCAGTGAGAATGCGCGCCTAAACAGCCGTGTTCAAGATTATTTTATTTTTTACATCAGACATCGAGGGGATTTAACTTCATCATTTGCCAAGTTACGAAAGTTCCAACGGGACTCCATAGTAAATAGGGAAGTAGTAGCCAAGCTGCTGTAGAAGAAATTGGAGCAACGATTACGGCTAAAATTGCGCCCAAGAAAAAGCCAGTCCCGCCGATAATCGTTCCTATTTTTAGGCTGCGGGTTTTACACATTACCAGAGTGTACAAAGAAATTGCTACTTCTACGAGCAAGTAAAAACCTATTAATAACCAAGTTGATTGACTGCCAGGCTTGGATTGCCAAACATTGTATGCCGACCAAGCACCACAGATAAAAACAATAGTCCAAATAATCGGAATTGCCCATTCAAAAGTCAGCCAGTCAGGACGGCGCAAGTGTTTAAACCAGCGAAAGTCTTGACTGGATATCAAGCGGTTTAGGGCAAAAGGGATGGCAATGGTGACACCGCCAATTATTAGCCAAGAGGGAATCATAATTATTACCTTAGTTGAGAGCAAATAAGTAGGTGATCATAAATTAATAAGCTGTTACGCATTTAATTTAACTATTATGGATGATGCGGGGGCGGTGAGAAAGGGAAAAAAAGGCTGGGAGAGGGGTTCACTTTCTAATTAAATGATATGCATCTTTAAGCGCAGCACGGCAGCATAAAATGAGTCTTTAAAATCTATCTAGGGATGGATTATGCTAAAAATATTTCAACAATTTTAAAAGTACGTTGTTTCTTTTTTGCAATTATTTTATTTTTGTTTTTTGATAAATACTTGCTTAGTCCAAAAATTTAAAAATGCATCTCGCAAGATAGATTGAGGTTATTGCTTTTGGCAGATTTGTCTCTTGATTGATCTGAACTATTCTGTATTTAGTTACAAGAAATACAGAAAAAAGGAAACACTTTATTATGAGTACTGAAGATAGAGTTAAAGCAACTGCTAAAAATGTAGAAGGAAAAGCCCAAGAGGCTATGGGCAAGGCTACTGGAGATCAAGGAGACCAAGCTAAAGGTAAAGCAAAACAAGCTAAAGCCTCCGCTAAGCACGCAACAGAAGATGCTAAAGATGCAACCAAAGATGCTCTCGATTAATAGATTAATAATAGATAATTAAATCTATTTTTTTCTAGTTTCTAGTTCTTTTGAGGAGGAATAGTCATCTGTCCCTCCTCAGATTTCTGATAAAAATTGCAGTCTAAAACAAACTAAAACAAAGTAACGGAGGACGATGGTGAGAATTTATTTAAGTAAATTTCGTCAGTTCATAGCAACTATTTGTTTGGTGTTATTGGTAGCAACTACCACTGCCTGTTCTTCTAGCACCACGGCGACTGTTCCCGATAGTTCGGTATTATCAACTAGCACAAGACAAGCTTATACTCAACTTGAACAAGGACAACGAGGAAATAGTTTAGTAGGTCAGCAATTTGGCGACTGGGTAGTAAAAACTAGCCACGGGTTAGTTCAAGACTCTTTTGTGCGGGACAACAATAAGTTGGGAGCGGTTATTTCTTCGCAAGTGAAACCTACAGAAGTCAAAGCTTTAGCTAAATCCTTAGCAATGGGTTTTCATAAAAACTTTCCCAATCAGGATCTGACTGTCTTAATGTACGCACCCGATAAGAAAAAAATTCTAACTGCTAAATACGACGCTCAATCTGATCAGATCAAGTATGAAGCCTAATTAAGGAGCCAAAATTATGTCTAGCAGCGACAAATACAAACAACAAATAATGAATGACTTAGCTGGTGGTAACATCGAATCTCTCGACGGCACCTCCACGAACACAGAACAAGAATACGATAACTTTGACGATTTCGCTCAACGTTCTACCAAACAAGAAAGACACGGTTTATTCCGTCGCTCTTTCTCTCACGATAGCATTCCTCCTACCCAAATGGAGCCAGAACTCCAAAAAGCGATCGCGCAAATTAAACCTAACGAGCGGGATGACGTAGCTAAAGAGTTTTTTAAACAGCTCAAAGGCAGAGGACTCAGCGAAAAAGATTTAGAGAGCCAACTAAGTCTATCTACTCATCACACTAGTCGCATGAATGCCGATGATGTCAGTAAGTTAGCCAGCTTTACCTATCATAATCACCCAGATATCTTTCAGGAAGTAATGGCAGATCAACCTGCATTGCTTAAATTCTTCAGTAATCCTGTAATTGGAGCCGCTTTAGGTGCAGTTGCAGCTAAATGGTTGCACAATCGTCGTTAATCGTAGTTTCTGAATCAATTAAATTAGACCTGCGATGGGCGCATCGCATTTCACCTTAGAAAGGAACGTTGTACATACAGCGTTCCTTATTAGTTTTGATTGGCGATTTAACTAAACTTGCAACAGTTAAGATTTCCCTTGCAGATTATCGAGAAACAGTTTTTTGCTACCAGGTAAATCTTTGCTAGGATCGGCTTCATCTGCTGCTAAGTCATTTAAGTTTTGATTAGCTTTATCTCTAGCCTGATCAATAAGGTGAGCGCCATTCTCGGTTTTGCCAAATCGTTGTTTTACTCCCTTTTCTTTGACAACCCTTTCTCCTGCTTGTTTGGCAGTATCAGCAGAGTTGGATTCAACTGTAGCTGCTATGGCGGAATCGAAAGGAGTCAAAATGATCATCGAGATCAAGAAAAATGCGATCGCAATTAGACTAATGATTTTAGATTTCATACTAGTTTAATAAGTTTTTAGTTGGCTTTAGGGCAATTACATCACCCAGAGAACAACTTTATGATTTTTGATTTTGATTAACCAACAGTGGCGACAGAGCCGCCATCGACTCGGTAATTGGCACCGACCACAAAACTGGAATGCTGGGAGCAAAGAAAGGCGATAACTGCGGCAACTTCTTCGGCTTTACCGCGTCTTTTTAGCTCAAGGTGGGGGCGTTTTTCTTCTAAGAAAGTCTCGATCGCTTTTTCAAAGCTCATTCCCTCCTCTTCGGCGCGTTTTTTCATCATCGCATCAGTCATGGGCGTATCAATGTAAGCGGGAGAAACGGAGTTAACTAAAATGCCGTCTTTGGTATAGGCTTTAGACAAATTTTTAGTTAAGTTGAGAATCCCTGCTTTCGCTGCACAATAGGGCATTTCGTCGGTATAGGGCTGCACTGCGTCCTCTGAGCCGATTAAAACGATACGTCCCCAGCCTTCAGTTTGCATAACGGGAATAAAAGCGCGGCAGACTCGCACCGCACCCATGAAATCGATATCGATAGTTTCGTACCAATCTTGGTCGGTAAGCTCTAAAAACTCTTTGGTTGAGCCAGTGATGCCTGCACAGTTAACTAAAATGTGAACTGTACCAAAGCGGTCGAGTATTTGTTTTTTTGCTGCTTCGACTTCTTCAAGTTTGGTCAAATCCGCCGAGATGGGAATGGCTTCCCCTATCTTTTGGATCTCATGAACTACTCCCACCAAGTCAAGGACTTGGAAGGAGTTTCCGACGCTTCAACATCCCAAGTTGCTTCATGCTTCCGCACAAAGTAGAGCTTGGCGACTCTGCATCTAAAGAGGACAGTTCC
>Ga0114940_10000104_pt1 | contig 52927 bp, 44 predicted proteins | sample ColdCreekSource_FD_87195 | JGI IMG/M metagenome (GOLD analysis project Ga0114940, IMG submission 87195) | Groundwater microbial communities from Cold Creek, Nevada to study Microbial Dark Matter (Phase II) - Cold Creek Source | ecosystem: Environmental > Aquatic > Deep subsurface > Groundwater ...
CACGGGCTGCGTAAAGCCGTTCCGATGTGCGTTCTTCATTGCTCGTTCTTGGCATCCGCCGTCAACAGCTACGCGAGGTCTGAAATTCCAACCAGCGCGCGAAAATCTGAGGGGATCCCTCAGACATCCAGCACATCCCCAATGAGCGGCTGCGCAGCGCAGCAATTTCGGAGCATTTCAGCGCGTCTGGCGACTTCGACGAGCTCGCGAACAGCGACGTCGTGATCATTTGTGTCCCAACGCCACTGACCGAGACGCGCGATCCCGATCTGTCTTACGTCATGTCGACAGTCACGCAGATCAAACAACGTCTGCGGCACGGCCAGCTGATCGTCTTGGAGTCGACCACCTATCCAGGTACAACGAGCGGCGAGGTCGCGCGCGCATTAAATGACGCCGGCAAGGACTACTTCCTCGCCTTTTCACCGGAGCGCGAGGACCCAGGCAATGCCCAACACACGACGACCACGATCCCGAAGGTCGTCGGCGGCTGCGACAGCGACGCCGGCGATCTCGCAGAAGCGCTCTACGCCGAGGTCGTGGACCGTGTCGTCCGCGTAACTGACGCGAGCACCGCAGAGGCCGTCAAGATCACGGAGAACGTGTTCCGCGCGGTGAACATCGCGCTCGTGAACGAGCTCAAGGTGGTCTACGAGCAAATGGGCATCGACATCTGGGAGGTGCTCGACGCCGCAGCGACCAAGCCGTTTGGCTTCATGCGCTTCAATCCGGGTCCCGGCTGGGGTGGTCACTGCATCCCGCTCGACCCGTTCTATCTCTCCTGGAAAGCGCGTGAATTTGGCCTGGAAACCAAGTTCATCGAGCTCGCGGGCGAGATCAATCGCAACATGCCTTATTACGTCGTCGGCCGCACGCAGCTCGCGCTGAACGATCACGGCAAGGCTGTGCGTGGCAGCTCGGTGCTGCTGCTCGGCATGGCGTACAAGCGCGACATCGGCGATACGCGCGAGAGTCCTGCGTTTCCTGTCGCGCAGAAGCTGCTCGAGTTGGGGGCGCGCGTGGCCTTCCACGATCCTTACGTCAAGGAGCTGCCCGAGACGCGCTCCTGGCCCAACCGTCCCGTGATGCGCTCCATCGCGCTGACCGAAGAAGCAGTGGCAGCGCAGGACGCGATCATCGTCGTCACCGATCACTCCAAGGTCGACTACGCGCTGGTGCAGCAGCACGCCAAGCTGATCGTGGACGCACGCGGCGTCTATCCGCGCGGCACATCCAACGTTTTCAAAGCTTAGACACCTCCGAGACACCGCGATGAGCAAAGAGTATTTAGCCAGGTCCAGCTTTCACGCCGAGCCGCACGCCCTGTTCGACGACTCGGCTCCCAAGCGCAAAGGCAAAAGCAAAACGAGGCCACGCAAGGTGTCGTTCGCTGCCGACCGCGTCGCGATCATCAGAGCCGAGCCGATCAGCAGCCTGGGGCTGCGGGCCTTTGCACTTGCGGCATTGATCTCGGCGCTGTGCCTGCTCGGCTACGTCGGCAACGGCGTGTACCACGCGTTCGCCGACTCAGTCGTTGCGCCGATGATCCTCGCACCTGACAGTGAGCTTGTGACGAGCGCCAAGCTGAGCCTCAATAAGCTGTTGTCGGAGCGCGACGGCGTGCAGCGCAGGCTCGCTGACAATCGTGAGCTGGCGCTGGCCGCCGGCAAGAGCACCGAGCAGCTCCGGCAGCTCAAGTCCACAGCGGATCGCGCCCTCAAGTGGTCCGATGTGTTGAGCGAGCGTGTGATGAGCTCGAGCACGAGCGATCTTCATGTGCTGACACAGCAGCGATCCGTGCTCGGGCAAGCGCTGAGCAGCAAGCGCGTGCACCTCGGCGAGCTACGCAAGAACCTTGCGGCGGGCCTCGTCTCGAACGTCGAAGTGGTCAAGGAAGAGGTGCAGCTGCGTGAGCTCGAGCATCTCGCGCTGCAAAACGAGCGCGAACGCCTGCAGACCTCGACCAAGCTGGCGGAGAGTCGCATGACGCAACAAGCTCTGCACGGCGGCCGTGCGCTCATCACACCGGACATGGTCGAGCAGCAAAAGGCGCTCGTGCACATCGACTTGGAGCTGGTGCGGCTGGAGGCAGAGCAACGCACGCGCACGCAAGCAATGGGCAGCGACGAAGCGGAGCTGGCCCGCGTCGAGCGGCTGCTGAGCGAGCTGCGCGCAAAGCCCACGTTCCAAGCGATCGAGGCCAGGCAAGAGCTGGCTTTTGTTCCGTACAATCAGCTGCGCGGCGTGGATACTGGCGCCGAGGTCTACGAGTGTCAGCTGTTCGGCCTCTTCGTCTGCGATCAGGTCGGAACCATCCTGAACGTGTTTCCCGGTGAAGTGTTGACGCCGGATCCGTGGGGTACGCCGACGCGAGGTCGCTACGCTGCGATGCGGCTCGATCAGCCCTCCGCAGCGACCGCGCGCTCGCTGCGTGTGCGACCGATCGGGCGCGCCGCCGATGAGATAGTGGCCCCAGAGCTTACGGAGGAGAGCAGTGGAAGTACTTCTCTGGAAGCTCAGCGCGCTGAGCGCTGAGTCGCTCACCGCACCGCTGATCCACAGCCTCGCTTTGCTCTCGGTGCTGTGCTGGGATTACTGGTTTCTGCTGCTCGTCTTTCTCTATCGGCGTGTGCTTAACCACGACGGGCTCGCAAGCTACCCGCATCCGTTGCCCAACGCGCTGCTCGTGATCCCCTCGCTCTTGCGCACGCGCGCCGAGCTCACGAGCATGATCAGCACGGTTCGCAGTGTCGCGCACAACGGCTATCCCTCGGAGCTGTTGGTGGTCGTGAGCATCGACGGCACGGACGATCAACCGTCGCTTTACAGCGAGCTGTGCGACTGGGCGGATGCCGAAGTGCTGCCACGCGCGCTGCAGCTCTACGTGACTGGGACCCAGATGCGCCGCGGGAAACCGATGGCGATCGAGCACGGCTTCGCGCTCGTGAAAGCGCTGGTCCACAAGGGTGAGCTGCGCGGGGTTCCGCAGGTCTACATCAGCACCGACGCCGACGCCGATCTCGGCAAGGGCGCGCTCGCGAACTTGGTGCGCAGGTTGGTCGTTCCTCATCCGATGACCGGCTGGCCCGCGCGCGCTGTGTCCGGCAATCTGTTTTTGCGTGGCGACGCATTTTGGCCTGGTTTTGCTGGGTTCTTCACGATCAAAGGGCAGCTCAAGCTGCAGATCGCGCGACACTATCTCGTCGCGAACTTGGCGCGTCACAACTTGCGTCCGGTGCCGATGTGCGGTGTGCCCGGCGTGCTCTACTGCACCTGGTCGGAGATCTTCCTGCAAGCGCCGAAGTTCTTGAGCTTCGTGCAGACGCTACGCTTCAAAGACTGGCTCAAGTGGTGGCTGGGTGCTCCGCCGCCGGCGTTCGAGCGCTCTGCGGTCACACCCAAGCCCGAGCTGCTCGCTGGCGACACAGACGACACGGTCACCGCGTTTTTGGCTGTGTTCTCGGTCTATCGCAACGGCAAGTTCTCGCTGGAGTTTCCGCGCACGCCGCTGCATGCATTGTACGCGATGTTGCGTGGCGTATTCGTGGACCGTGCGTTGCGCTACGAGCCAAAGGCGCACGTCTTCACCTCGTCGCCCGAGACCATCCGAGGTTTGTTCAAGCAACGGAGGCGTTGGAACAGCGCGCGCATCGAGGTCACCGGTCGCTTCTGGCGTGGCTTGTTTTATCACTGGACGTTGGGGTTGCCCGCGGTTGTGATCTTGTGGATGGTCGCGCGCTCTTGGATCTGCGGCGCGGCGCTGTATTGGCTCCTACCGCTCGCATTCTTCAAAGCTTCGTTTCTAAGCGCGTTTGTGTTCGGATTCGTGTGCCACATGCTGATCATTGCGGTTGTCACGACCTTTGCGCTGGTCCTGAATCATCAGAAGAAGCACTGGCTGATGCTGTGGGCTGCGCCGCTCGCACCGCTCTACAGCTTGTTCTTCGCGTATTTTCCTGCGCTCGTCGGCGGTGTGTCGGACGTGTTCTTATTCGGCAATCGCACCGGGTTTGCGCCCGAAAGCACGCTGATCCGCGGTGGCTCGTCGCGCATCGCGCTCGCGTATCGCGGCAAGCGTGCGCTGCTGCTCGCGGCGCGCGCGCTGTTTCGAGGTGATGTACCGTTCGGGAAGTTCTGGTTCGGGTGGCGCGAGACGAGGTGGACACCCAACGGCTACGAAGGCTGGACCAGCGCACAGAAGCCGCGCCCGATCCTCGCCTGGTCGAAGCGTCGAACCGCGCTGCACAACGATGACGATTCGAGCTAGCGGCAGTGGTGTGTGGCTGCTGCTGCTGCTCGCCAGCGCATGTACGCGGGGTGTGATCGGGCCGCGCGGCGCGTTTACGCGTGAGCCGATTCCCGTGGCTGCGCTACACGCGACCAGCGGTCAGCTCGAACAACTCGACGCTTTTCAGGCGCGCGTTGCGGTGCCTATGTTGCGCGCACAGGTCACGCCGCCGACAGCTGCAGGCATCGAGCTGCGATTTGTCTACGAAGGCGCGACGACACAAGCGGCTAAGCTTGCATCGGGGGAGCTGAGACGTCAGCTCGGGCTCAAGCTCTTGTCCTTCGACAGCTGCAACGTGACCTACGTGATGTGGCGCATCGCACCGCGTGCTCAGGTCCACGTCTCGCAGAAGGTCAACGCAGGTCAGACGCGCCATGAAGAATGCGGTGACCGCGGGTACACGGATCTCGAGCCCAGCTGGCACTCGGATGCGTTGCCTGCGGTGCTGCCCGGCCAGGAACACCGGCTCACTGTGCGACTCCGAAGCGATCAGATGCGCGTGTCGGTGGACGGCGTGGTCGTCTGGCGTGGCGCGGTTCCCTTGCCCGCTGGCAGCATGCCTTCACCATACGTCGGAATCCGATCCGACAATGCGAGGTTTCGCTTCTCGCTCAGCGGCGTGGTGGATACCGAGACTGAGCAGTAGGCCGAGCGTAACGCAAACACGCCTCACCAAAGGGGCGAGGCGTGTCGGTTGCATTGAGCTCAGGCGTGCTGCAAATCGTGCGCGTGGGCAGTTGGCGCACTGGATGCGCGCAGGTTGGGCGCGTGCTGTGCCACGAACAACGGTGCATAGGCCGCGCGGTAGGCGTACGCCAAGAACAGCTCGATCACCAGCGTGAGGTATGCGGCCGCACCGGTCGCGGGAGCCAGGCTCAAGTGGAACCCAACGATGCCGACGACGATCGGCGCAAGCAGCGCGAGTGCGAGCGGAACGAAGCGATTAGAAAGCAAAAGCAAGCCTGCGGCGATCTCTACGACCTTCACCGTCTGCATCACGTAACCGCTCTGAAAGAGCGCCGCCCCGAAGTCAGCAGGCGGTCCTGACATCGGTGGTTGCGGCAGGAAGTGTAGGAAGAAGTTCGCGCCGAACACCGTGAAAATTAGACCGAGCAAGATGCGAGCCGTAGCCGATGCGTAGTGGGCGGTTTTCATAAACGCTCCTTGGTTCGACTCAACCTAAGGACCGCCGCGCCATCGGGTAGCCGGAACAAAAGCAACCAACTGTTGCCACCCCAGCAACAATCCCCTCGTTCAATCCCGGGCAGTCTGACCGACGCGCGGCGCCGCACGTCGGTCGGCATTGCAGCCCATGCGAATGGGTTCAACGACCGAGCGTAACGACCTTTTCGATGCCGCATGCGAAGGGGATCCCTTCTACGACCGCGATCGTGGATGAGCCAGCGCCGGTGATCTTGAGATCGTAGTGAAGGTTGCAAGGGATGCGGCGCAGGGTGAGGTCCTCACCGGGCAGCAGGAGCTTGCCGCCGAGCTGCTCCGGTCCCCAGTTCTCGTCGTTGGATGGCGAGAGATAGACGCCCCACACGGATTGGCTCGCGAAGCGATTCTCGACGATTAAGGTCGAGCTGCTTGCCGTGGTGGATGGCGGCGGAGGAGGCGGCGCGACTAGCGTGGGCAGCGTGCTTTGCGTGGGCTGCACGGGCGGCGGGGCAATGCCGCCGGCCGCGAACGGCGCCGAGGCAGGCGATATCGGGCTCGGATCGTCACTCTCCTCCGCGCACGCGCCCCCAAGCAGTAGGATCATCGCAAAGCAAGTCTTGAGAGGTGTCGACATTTGGCGTCCCCGTGGTTGCGAGCCTTCTGGCTCTGCATTCCAAGGACGCCACCCTCCGACCCCCCGTCAGAAAACATTCGCTCCCAGCACGATGCGCCGCCCTAAACAGGACCGCACGCTGGAGCACTGACGACAGTGGCACACACAACTACAGTCGGACGCGGAGGCTGACGCGGACTGCCTCTCGCGCCAGCCGACCCCAAAGGCTTCAGGTCTTTTTGGCCTTCTTCTTATCCTTCTTCTCTTTGACGGTCAGCTTGGGCTTGTTGTTCGTCTTCTTCTTCTCGGTGCCCTTGGGCATGTCAAATCACCTTTTTGATCGCGTCGCACGATCTGCGCGCGTAGAACACGACTATACGCAATGTCGCTCGTCGGAAAAATAGATTCGTCGAACGGAGTGCAGCCGGAAGCGGCCCGCCCCGCGCGCGGCGGTCCTGATCAGGCGCCGCGCGCGATCGTGCCGACCGAATGTTCGTCGACGCCTTTGACCTGAGGGGCGTCAGCATGCGCGAAGATCACGGAGTACGCGACGCCGGCCAGCATCGCGCCCGCGATCGGCGCTGCCCAGAACAGCCACAGCTGCGAGAGCGCCCAGTCCCCGACGAACAACGCCGGACCGGTGCTGCGGGCCGGATTCACCGACACGTTACTCACCGGAATGCCGATCAGATGGATCAAGGTCAGCGCTAAACCGATCGGGATCGGCGCGAAGCCGGCAGGCGCACGACTGTCAGTCGCGCCCAAGATCACGAACAGAAAAAAGAACGTCAGCACCAGCTCCGCTACCAAAGCAGAGACCAACGAGTAGTGGCCGGGCGAGTGCTCGCCGAAGCCATTGGCGGCGAAGCCTGCGCTCAGGCTGAAGCCGGGCGCACCGCTCGCGATCACATACAAAACAAGGCTGGCCATGATCGCGCCCACCAGCTGTGCGCCCACATATGCCGGCAGCTCTCGCGCAGGAAAGCGCCGCGCAGTGGCTAGGCCGATCGAAACCGCAGGGTTGAGGTGACAGCCTGACACATGTCCAATCGCGTAGGCCATAGTCAGAACGGTCAGACCAAAGGCGAGCGATACGCCAAGCAGTCCGATCCCGACATCCGGGAATCCAGCGGCGAGCACCGCGCTCCCGCAGCCCCCGAACACCAACCAAAATGTGCCGAAAGTCTCAGCACATACACGTTGTGTGAGCGTCATCGTTAATCCTCTCAGCGTCCAGTCCCGCAGGACGCTCTAAAAGTCTACGCCTGCCACGCGCCAAACTGTAGAGGGGGGTCTGATCTGCATGGCTGCCACTCGCCGTCAGCAGCCATCAGCTGCGTCCCCCTCAACACGCCGCCCCGAGTCGATCCCCCCTTTAGCTGGAACCGTACCCGTTACGGCTACGTCTAGGAGTCGAAGGGCTAGACGTCGTCGACTCGGCACGGAGCCCCCCTTCCTAGCGCTACTGCTAGAGATCAAAACTTGCGCGGTGAGATTGTAGGATCGCTGATCGCCGCCTCAAACGCGCTCGACCCTGCGAGCTCGCTGAGTCGGACGAGTCTGTTCGCCCAAGACGCCAATGGACGCCTAAGACGCCAGGAAGAGAAGAAATCGTGGCGTTCTTAGGCGTTCCTGGCGTCTTCGGCGAGCCTCTCCACTCAAACGCGCTCGACCTTGCGAGCTCGCTGAGTCGGACGAGTCTGTTCGCCTAAGACGCCAATGCACGCCTAAGACGCCAGGAAGAGAAGAAATCAGGGGTTTAAACCCCTAATTTCTTCGTGGCGTTCTTAGGCGTTCCTGGCGTCTTCGGCGAACTTCTCCACTCAAACACGCTCGACCTTTGCGAACTGTGCACACGTGCAATGCGATGGGCAAGTCGTCGCGACGAATCCCACCGGCCAATCATCTCAATCGTCCGCAATACGTCTGGGACAGCGGTTGGACATCAGCCTTCTGCGCAAGCCAGCGCCCCGAGCTCGAAGCGCTGCTCGGCATTCGCTTCTAACTAGCGAGCTACAGCGCTTTGCGAGTGCCGGGCTGGATGACTGCTTGTAGTGCTTGTACGAGCGCGGGGCCGGTCGTTTGAAGCTCGGCTTGGTGCGCGACCGAGAGTTTGCGAAGCAGGCGTTCGCCAGTGGCCGTGACGCGCACGAGGATCTCGCGTCCGTCGGTGGGACTGGGGGTGCGCGCTGCGAGGCCGACGCGTTCCAAACGATCGATCAGCTCGACTACGCTGTGATGACGCAAGCGCAGTCTCTCTGCGAGCACGCGTACTGTTGGGCGCATGCCTGTCGGCAAGCCTTTGATCGCGAGGAGCAGCTGATGTTGCTGGGGCTCGATGCCACGCTCGCGCGCAGCTGCTTCGCTGAAGCTTACGAAGACGCGCAGCTGATAGCGCAGCTCGGCGAGCGCCTGATAGTCGACTACTTCACTCATATCGTGTCACGATATATTTTCTACATGCGGTCATGTCAAGACGCACTCAAGCTCGGGGACACGCAGCTTCACACGAGTATTTCGTCATAGTGTCACACGTTGACTTGCACGGTGCGCTCGTTAGCATCGGAAATTCCTTGGGAACGAGTCGGATAAGTAGTCGCATCCCGACTGATGGGAGAAGACGCGATGGGAAGCTTCGCATCAAAATCTAGCCTGAAAAACCTCCAATTGCCCTACCTCGCAGTGTGCATTCTGACAAGCACAACACTCGCCTGTGCCTCAGACGACTCAGACGACTCAGACACCGCAGACTCAGAAGAAACACAGACCAGCGAGACAAAAAGCGACGCGGGAAAAGCTGACGCGCCTTCAGCAAAGAATGAGTCGGAGGGCGGCGAGCCAGTAGGCCCCGAAGCCAGCGCAGAAGCACAAGCCGCTCGAGACGAAGCTGCGAACCCCGGTTCAGCAGCAGTCACGCGCTACGACGGCGAATGGATGGGCACGACCTCCCAAGACAAGCCGGTCAGCTTCAAGATCCTCAATCGCTTCGTCGCACACGCCGAGGTCGGCTACGCATTCGCAGGCGATGGCTGCCAGAGCGCAGGCGACTTCAAGTTCAGCGCGATGACGCCAACACGCATGGGCGCGTTCACGCTCATGAACGCCTCAGACACGGCCAAGCTCACGATTACCGGCAAGTTCACCGCAGACGATGCATCGGAGGGTGAGTACACGGTCGAGGCCGTAGGCGACGCGCCAGAAGGCTGCGAGCCAAGCATCTCGGGGAGCTGGACCGCGAGCAAGTAACTCTCAAGCGCGACCGTCGACGAGACAACGTGTACGTCGACGGATACTACTCCGTTGGTCGTGGCCGCACTCGGGAACGGAACGCAAACCTGATCGCACAAGATCCTGATCGAGATCGTGGTCCCTGAGCGGTCTTGGACGCTTTGGGCAAACCCAAAGCCGCCCACGAGGTTTTGTTCACGATCAGTATGTAGTTCGAGCAGGGGTTCGGCCCGTTCCCGAGCGCGGCCATGGCCATGGCCATAGGTCTGTCCATGGGTCTGTCCACCCTCACGTTCCCGGGAGTTTGTTTGCGTTCGCGATCGGTCACGTTAGCTGGTCGGTCACCAGAGCGGCACGTCGCCCCAAACCAACTCATCACCCCGGTAAACCGAGACTCGCCGAAACTCGGCGAACTCGCGGTGGGCCGCGTCGAACGAAAAGTCATTCGTCTCGTCGAGCGGTTGATAGTCGCCCGTGTGGAACTCGAGCTGCGCCTCCATGTATTCGCCGGGGCGCAGGAGCGGCGCGCCCTGCTCGAACGACAGCTCCAAGTAGCCAGTGAGCCAGCCGCTCGTCACGTATTCAAGCTTCGCGGGCACACGTTCGCCGTGAGGCAGGACGCCTGCCCAAAATAGCTCGGCGACGCAATCCCGCACGCACAGAGGATTCGATTCATTCGTTACGTAGTAACGCAGCTTGAGCTCAGAGAGCGGCACACCCGTGCCCGTGCCGCGGTTGCCCACGCGGATCCACGGCCCGATCAAGGAATCGATCGGATTCGCATTGGCTGAGCGGTACTGGACATACAGCTCAGGGCGCTCAGGCTCGACTTCGGGCGCGGGCTCAGCCACACCGGCGTCCGACTCGTCGTCCAGCACCGCTGGCTCCGATGCCGCTGATGGCTGCTGAATCTCTGGTGTCCCGACGGCCGTGCCGGGCGGGGTGGGCTGCTCCTCCACACGCTCCAGCGCGCACGCGCGAGCGTTCTCCCAGCTCAGTGCCGCAGGCGCACTGCCGAGCTCAAAAGTCACACCGCCGCTCACGAAGCTCCGCTGGTCCTGCCCCACGCACCACAGCTCGAGCTTGCCTTTGCGCGGGGCGCCGCGCTCGTCCCACGAGAACGGCGAGAGCGCTCCCTGCGCCACGAGATGACTGTCCGGTGCAGCACGCTCCAGCTCCTTGAACACGCTCGCGAGATCAGCGGGTACGGCGATCTTCGCTTCGCTCTCGATCTCGCGCAGCCCGACCGCCAAGTCCGGACCTTCGACGGTGCCGCCCGCAGCGGCAGCCGCAAAGCCGATCGCGTACACCGAATCGTACGCGGCAGCCACGCCCGCGAGCTCCGGCGCCGCTTCGACAAAGCGCTCGCGGTAGGCCCGCTCGAACACCTCCCACGCAAAGTCGTCACTGGGCGCAGAGCCCACGCCGTGAACGCGCGCGACCAGGTCCGGATAGCGCTGCACCAGCTCCAGCAGCTCGTGCGACTTGCTTCCGTCAGTCAGAACGTAGTGCGGCAGATGCGACGTCGCACGCAGACGTTCTTCCAGCGGCTGCATGATCGCGTCAGCGGCCTCCGCGGTACCTGCAAGCAAGATGATGTCCGGCTTGAACGCCAGCTGCCCTGCGATCAAGCTCGGCACATCGTCCAAGCTCGGCGCGTACATTGCCCACTGGACTGCGCTCTCCACATTGTCAGGATGTGACAGCGGCAGCTCGTTGATAGTCAGAGAGCTCAAGCTCAACCTGACACCGTGACCAAAGCTGTCGTCACGGTAGATTACGCTGAGCTTCACGGGTTGCGAGCGGCTTTTGCGGAGCGCGCTTTCGAGCGCCTTGATCTGAGCATGCAAGAGTGGCGCGCGCTGCGCGTCAGTCGGAACCATCGACCAGCTTAGATCATCATCGGCCAGGTCGCGCAGGCTGCTGGCCATCGCGGTCGGGCTCATGGTGAGCGTGCGCTTCTCGATCGAAAGGCGCGTGGCGAGGTCCAGCGTGTCATCGCTGCTGTTCGGACCGATGATCGCGGGCACAGCCAGATCTTCGATCAGATGGCGACCAGCGCGGACAGGATCATCCGCGGTGTCGCACACGACGAGCGCGAGCGGGTGCGAGATACCCGTCCATACGTCGGGCACCCCACCCGCCTGATTGATCTGCTCGACCGCGAGCACCAAGCCGCGCTGGCGCTCACGATTGATCGCGAGCTGCGCACCATGCAGCGATAGCAGCGCGCCGATCCGCAACGCATTGGGGTTCGTGACGTCGCCCGTGAGCTCCGTGCACAGCGTGTCGAGCACAGGCACGCATTGCTTCTGCAGCAGAGAGCACACCGAAAGAGGCTCGGCAGCTTTGCAAGCCGCATCCGTGGAGCAAGTGATCGGGCCTGCGTCTGCCGCGGGTCGGAACGAGAAGCTGTCCAGATCCAAGAAAGCGTTGCAAGCCGCACAAAACAAAAGGCCCGTGCTGGTGAGCGCGACCAGCCACGAGCGCGTTTCTACGTGGAACAGCATGTGTCCAGTTCTGTCTTCGCTTCGAGCTTTGCGAGCAGAATGAACACACAGCACATAGTTGTCATTCAAAATGATGCATGTTCACACACGCGCAGTCAAACTGTTGCACGGCGTGCAAGAAGCTCACTGCCATTGTGTCTGCTTCTTTTCGTATTCTGTTCGTCATCTAACAAGATGACGTCAACGCAGCTTGCGCGCCTCGGGCGTGATGCGAACTTTGCCCGCAGCATCCGTATCGACGCGCGTCTGCACGAGGAAGGACAGTCCACCAAAGCGCGCTTTGCGATCGGCGATCAGCGCGGCGAGCTGCTCCGCGACCTGCGTCGGCACTTCTTTGACGATGTTGTCGAAGCCGAGCTTGAGCTTCGCGTGCGTCGGGGGATCACTCGCCTCGAGCAGCGGAAGGTTCCAGCACATGTCGACCAGCACCATCAGCTGCCTCAACACATCCGGATCAGCCGCAGCTTTTTCGTCGAGCGCGAGCAGCGGCGCGGCGAACGCGGTGATCACCTCGGAGAGTGTGGACGTCTTGGCGGGGGCGGGTTGGGCGGGAGCTTCGCGCATCATGCGCGGCTATTATCACGCCCACCCGCCAGCCGACACGCTCAGTTCGGGCTGAAGATCTCACACGGGAAGTCAGCGACGACCATCGAGGTCTGCGCCAGGAACATTGTGCAGGCCGTGCCTGTGAGCTGCACCGTGCTGGGATCGACTAAGCTCCATCCGTCCGGTTCATTGCAGGCGAGCGGCACGCTGTTCACCCGGACGGTGCCGGAGCACTCTTTGCCCGTTTCGACCGAGCCATCGAGCGAGACCAGGCAGGTCGCACCGCCGATCACATTCTCGAACGCTGTAATCAAGTCGCCGCGTGTGGATGGCACGAAAGGCGGCGTCTTGCTCGCAGTAGCCGCAGCGACCACTTCGAGATGGCTCTGCAGCTGCGTGTCGTCACCGGCCAAGCTGACCACGAACATCTGCATGCCGTTTTCGGTGCCTTGCGTCGTGACGTCGACCACACGCTGCTCGACGTTGCCGCCGCCGCCGCCGCCGAAGATGCCGCCCCCGCACATGTCGTTGGGTGAGCCGTCGGTAGCCAGCACGACGTAGATCGGCCCCGCGGTCGTATCCAACATGCCTGAGTTCAACACCGGCAAGTTGTTCACCACGTACTCGAGCGCCTTGTCGGTCGGCGTCCCCATCGATACGGGATCCATCGGGTACATCGCCGAGATCGCGGCCAGGTTGTTGAGCTCCGGCTGCACGGTCACGAGCTGCACGCAGTCAGCGCCCGCGCCACCGGCGTAGATGACCAAACCAAAGCGAACCTTGGCTTGCAGTGAGTCGACCACACCACCCGGATCCATCAACGTGGAGCGCAAGGTGAGCCAGCGCGAGCTGCCTTCGAAGTCCTGGTTCATGCTGCTGCTGCCGTCGACGACCAACCACACGGTCGGTGTGATCGGCGACGTGCTCTGCATGCCTTGCGCGCAGCTGTCGTTCGGACCTTTCGGACGCGTCGCTGTCGAAGAGCCACCCGCCGCTCCGGCTGCGCCGCTCGTGCCGATGACGAAACCGCCGCCAGGCGTAGTGGGCGTGGTGGGCGTAGTCGGAGTCGTGCCCGGCGCAGCGGGCGTGGTGCCCGCGGACGTGCTCATGCCGGTGGGAACGCCACCTCGATTCGCTGTTCCAGCGCTTGTGGGCTTGCCGCTACAAGCGGCAGCGAGGATCAAGCTGACGAGCAGCGCGGGTATCGTATGACAAGTTGCTTGCATAGAACTGAGGTACCCGTTTGGGTGTGCTCTGGGGACAATGGCCCGACGATGCGTATGGGCCGGAGACGTATGAGCCACGACGAATTCGCTGAACTTAGGCGAAGTTAGTCAGAAGTAGCTCGCGCGCGCCGCAGCCCGCTGAGCGAAGGACACAAGACTCGGCATAACGACGAGTTAGTAACTTTACTATGACGATTCAGCTCACGAATCCCAGCGCATAAGTCGCGAATGCGATCGCCAGCGCCGCTCGAAAACTGACTACAATGTTTCAACTTCCTTGCTTGCCTGCGAGGGAACGCGGCCCAGCCCCACGGTCAATTCAAGCGATTGTCGAGATCCGGGGTCGTTTCCATGTGTTATGCCCCGAGGCATGCCCATCGCAGCCTATGGATCTTGGCCCTCTCCCCTGGCATCCGCCGTCCTGGCGCGCGGCCACGTGCGCTACGGATTCACCACGCTCACAGCCGACGGGACCCTGTATTGGAGCGAGCTTCGTTCGGCAGACCAAGGGCGCACGGTCTTGGTCGAGCGGCGGCCTGACGGCACGACGCGCGATGTACTGCCAGCCCCGTTTAGCGCGCGCACGCGTGTGCACGAATACGGCGGCAGGAGCTTCCTGATCGCGGAATCGAAGCTCTGGTTTGTCAATCAAACCGACCAGCAAGTGTACGAGCTCGAGCTGAGTGTGCCGCAACCAGTGCCGCGCCAGCTCACTCACACATCCGAGCTTCGCTTTGCTGAGCTCACTTACGACGCGCGCCAGAAGCGAATACTCGCTATCGCAGAGCGGCATGATCCCGAGGATCACTCGCACGCGTCGGTGCAAAACTTCATCGTCGCGATCGCGCTCGAAACAGGCGCGGTCGAGCGCGTGATCGAAGGCCGCGATTTCTTCGCGGGGCTCGCGCTCTCGCCCGATGGCTCACAGCTCGCATACCTGGCTTGGAATCACCCGCACATGCCTTGGGATGCGGCAGAGCTGCATCTCGCGCAGCTCGATTCGCAAGCTAGCTCGCGCCATATCGCGGGTGATCCGCAGGCTTCGGCGCTGCAACCCACTTGGTCGCCGGATGGCGAGCTGTACTTCGCGCTGGAAGCGAACGGTGTCTGGACACTGACGCGCTTGCGCAATGGAGCGCTGCAAACGCTTGCCGCTGACAGCGGTGAGATCGGCGAGCCACTGTGGCAGCTCGGCGCGCACCTCTGGGGCTTCGCTGACGCGCAAACGATCGTCGGCGTGAGCATCCGCGATGGCTTCACGAAGCTCATGCGCATGGATCTAACAACCGCGACTCCGTCGTGGCAGTTGATCAGCGCAGAGTATCTTTACATCGGGCAGCTGTCGGCGGCAGCTGGACAAGTGGTGTTCACGCTCGGCTGGGCCGGCTCGGGCTCGGAGATCGTGCGCTTGGAGCTCGCGGGGGGCAAAACCACAGTGCTGCGCTGCGCGCACGCAGGTCTCTTGGAAGACGAAGAAACTGCGCGCGCCGAGCCCGTGACATTCGCGACTAGCTTAGGCGAACGCGCACACGGCTTCTTCTACGCGCCGAAAAGCCAGCTCTACAGCGCGCCCACTGGCACTGCACCACCGCTCGTCGTGCTGGTCCACGGCGGGCCGACGGCGGGCGCAGCAGCGAGCTGGAACGCCAGCGTGCAGTTCTTCACTACGCGCGGCTTCGCGGTGCTCGACGTCAACTATCGCGGCTCGAGCGGCTTCGGTCGCGCTTATCGCGATCGACTGCGCGGTGAGTGGGGTGTGTTAGATGTCGAGGACTGCGTGGCGGGTGCTCATTTTCTCGCGGAGCAAGGCCGCGTGGATCCGCAGCGCATGTTCATCCGAGGTGGTAGCGCGGGCGGCTACACCGTGCTGCAAGCGCTCGCGAACCATCGTGTGTTCGCCGCTGGCAGCTGCCACTACGGCATCAGCGACTTGGAAGCGCTGACCCGCGACACACACAAGTTCGAGTCTCACTACGAGCGCTTTCTGATCGGCCCCTACCCCGAGCGCCGCGACCTGTTCATCGCGCGCTCGCCCATTCACTACGTAGACAAGATCCAAAAGCCCGTGATCTTTTTCCAGGGATTGGACGATCGGGTCGTGCCCGCCGACCAGACAGCGCGCATGGCCAAAACCTTGCTGGAGCACGGAATTCAGGCCGAGTATCACGCCTACGCCGGGGAAGCTCACGGGTTCCGCAAAGCCGAAACCATCGAGCACGTCTTGGAGACTGAGCTGGCGTTCTTCCTCTTGATTATGTCTCGGGTGTGACCGAGGTTCCCCCGGTAGTAAACGTACACGTGCCCGTGCCCGTACACGCTGTCCGTACTCCTCTGGTTACCGGGCCAGGGGCGACGCGTACGGGCACGGGCACGGGCACGCGTACGGGGGACTGGGTGGGTGTCGCTTGCAGTCGCAAACACACCTTACGAGCGAACTGGTAAGCTAAATACATCATGCAGATCATCGACACGATTGGCGAGACACCGCTGGTGGAGATCCCCACGGGGATAGAGGGTGGAAAGGTCCGCCTGTTCGGCAAGCTGGAAGGCAACAACCCCGCGGGCAGCGTGAAAGATCGGCCCGCTCGTTCGATGATCCTGGGCGCCGAAGCGCGCGGCGAGCTCAAGCCAGGCCTCTGCTTGATCGAGCCAACGAGCGGCAACACCGGCATTGCGCTCGCGATGGTCGCCGCTGCGCGCGGCTATCCGATCGAGCTGGTGATGCCGGCGAACTCGACAGTCGAGCGAGTGCAGGCGATGCGCGCGTACGGCGCCAAGGTCGTGCTCACGTCAGCCGACCACGGCATGGAAGGCACGATCGACTACGCGCGCGAGCAAGTGGCGCGCGGCGGCTACTTGATGCTCGACCAGTTCAGCAATCCCGACAACTGGCGCGCGCACTACGTCGGCACCGGTCCGGAGATCTGGCGCGATACGCAGCAAGAGGTCACGCACTTCGTGAGCGCGATGGGCACGACCGGCACGATCATGGGTGTGTCGCGCTTTCTCAAAGAGCAGCGCAGCGAGATCCAGATCGTCGGCTGTCAGCCCGCCGAGGGCTCGCACATCCCGGGCATTCGCGCCTGGCCCAAGGAATATCTGCCGAAGATCTTCGACGAAGGGCGGGTGGATCGTAAGGTCGAAGTGTCAGAAGACGACGCGGACAACACCACGCGCTCGCTCGCAGCCAGCAGCGGCATCTTCGTAGGTGCGAGCTCGGGCGGCGCCGTGTGGGCCGCGCGCAAGGTTTGTAAGGAGCTCGCAGCCGGGGGCAAGTCAGGCGTTGTCGTGTGCATCTTGTGCGATCGCGGCGATCGCTACATGTCGTCGCCGCTGTTCGCAGGCGCGGGATCCGAGGAACGCAAATGAGTGGCAAGACCCATATCCTGAAGCTCGTGCAAGTCGGACCTGCAGCGTTTCAAGCGGATGCTGAGAACGGCGGCAGCTTGATCGTAGACGGTTCTCCGGAGATCGGCGGCGAAGGCCGCGGCATGCGCCCGACCGAGGTGCTGCTCGCGGCGCTCGCGAGCTGCTCGGCGATGGATATCGTGAACATCCTGCGCAAGCAGCGCCAGGGCTTGAAGCAGCTGTCGATCACGATCGAGGGTGAGCGCGTGGATGCTGTGCCCTCGCCGTTTAAGAAGATCAAGCTGGTGTTCGAGGCGCAAGGCGAGGTCGACGATCACAAGCTGCAGCGTGCGACGCAGCTCGCCGTGGAGAAGTACTGCTCGGTGCGGGCTTCGATGGATCCTGGGATCGAGATCACCTGGGAAGCTCGGCTGATTAGCTAGCGCTTACGCAAGTTCGCGTGGGCCCAGGCAACGCGCGCGCTCAACCAGTCGCGCAGGTTCGCAATCTCCTTGCGGAACGAGCCTTCTGCGGGTGCGGCCAACGGGAACCGTGCGGCGTTGCGCGCGGCGGCTTCATCGAGCGGCTCGGCCAACCCATCGACCATCTCCCACAGCGCGGGTGTAGCCAGCGGGCCTGCCAGCAGCTCTTCCCAGCGCGACCAATACTGCTCCTCGAACGAAGGGTCGCTGAACAATCCGTTCCACCAGCCGTACGTGAAGAAGCTCACGCTGCTCCCCGTGGGGTTCCAACCGTTGGGATCGGCGACATTCACATCGTACGCACCCACGCAGCGATCGCAGTCCCACATCGGCCCGGCCATCAGCTTGCTGTTGCGATGCTTGTGGAAGTAGCTGCTCAAGCGCCAAGCATCGACGTTCTTGGCGAACAGGTTGAGGATGTGCATGTCGATGAACGACGCACGATCGATCATGTCGTAGAGCTGTTGGCCGGACGCTGGATCGATCAAATCGGCTGCCAGAGACGCACGACCGCAAGCGTTGAGATAGTCGCCGATGTACTGCTCTTGCTCCGCGTTGAGATTCTCGGGCTGCGGATAACGGAGCACCCATTGCCGCGGATAATTCTCGACGATGAAGCGCTTTTCGCCGCGGTCAGCCTCGTCTGCTTTCAGCACGTACCCACCGCTGATCGCAGGGAGCTCGGTCAGTGTGCTGTCGAGCCGCTCTACCGGTACGCGAAAGCGATCGCGCTTGAGCGACTCGATCACCACGTACACACCGATGTACTTGCTGGCATCGACCGGCTCCCCTGACGCGGCGAGGAACATCTCGACGAAACGCGTGCGCGCGGCGTAGCGCCCGATGCTGTTACTGAGCTTGTAAATCAGCGCGTTTCGGATCAGCGCGCGATCGATCTCGAACGGCGCGTACAGCACCCAGTCAGACTGGAGCGGCAGATCCAACATCGACGCCTGCTCGTTGTCCCGCTCGTCGTACTCGTTCCAGATCTCTAAGTTGTAGCTCTTCTTCTCTTGCACACGCGTGCGTCTGCCGTGCACCTTGAAACCGGCTCGCGCCTGCTCGTTGGCCGCGCCTTGCAGCTGTGCGCGGCCGGACTCACCGACGCGATGGGTTTGGAAGATCGCCGGGACATGAACATCCCGGCCGATCGAAGGCAGCGCGCCATTCAGCGTGTGAACGATCAAGAGAGACAGGTTCGAGCTGAAGTCCGCTACGTCCTCCGCCAACTGAACGTAACTGCCAGAGGAGTAGAGGACCGCAGCTCCGTCGCGATAGCTCACCACGCGCACGAGCGTGGTGGTCTCCAGCACTATCGGTCCCTCGTACGGCTGCGACGCGTCGTTCGGCATGCTGCCATCGAGCGTGTAGAAGAGCTGCACGTCACGTCCGGCTGGGCGCAAGCTGAGCGCCGGCAGCTGCGTGTATGCACCGGGCGCCGGCTCGAAGATCACCTCATCCTTCACGTAGATCGGTTCCGCATCGGGCGGTGCCGCGTCTACCACTTCGGCGTCCGGTGCCTTCAGCGCTGCATCCGTGCCGGCATCCTCGGGTGTGCGCGTCGTCGCGTTGCACGCGGCAACGATCAAGAATGCGCACAAGAAGACGGGCGAGCGCCCGAACCGCGACCCCATGCGAGCGAGTCTATCATTACGCCTTGGCCAATGCCGCTGGTAGCGGCATACAGCGCCGCACGTGGATGCCACCCCACTACAGGGATCTCAAGGCTCCTGCGCATCCGGCTCGTCGCCGGTCGGGCCGTCTGTGCGTGACAAAGCCGCGAGCTGCCCCGTGTTCAACTGCCAAATAGCGTGCAGTCGCTCGCGCGACCAGAGCGGTCCGGTCGTGATCAGCTGCATCTTGTCGTAGAACTTCGCGAGCTGCGGCTGCTCGAGCAAGTTCTTCTCGGCTCGAATGCTCTCGGCGTAGCCGTTCGGGATCGGCCGCTTGAAGTGCCCTGCGGTCCAGTCAGGTTTGCGGGCTTTGGCGGGAAACGAGAGCCGCGCCAGGAACGGATCGACCAACGCCTGCGGATCGATGACGTAAGCATCGGGGCCGGCCAAAAACGTGCGCATGCCGAGCTTGGGCAGCACGTTTCCGCGGGTATGCGCGAGCGCAGCAGCGTCGCGAGCCACCGGGCCATCACCGCCGGGCATCGAGCGCACACGATCGGCCGTCAGCAACCCCGTGTCTGCATGGTAGTAGCGACGCTCGTCGGTGACGCGGTAGCGACGCCGCTCGAGCTTCGCGTCGCTCGTGCGGCCCTCGGCAGCGACGGCGCTGAAAGGTGGAGGTGTGACAGCGATCCAACCTGCGAAAGCAAACACGCCCGCGAGCGCGAGCAGCGTCGAGCGTTCGGCCTGCATGCGCAACACACCCACCGCCGCGATCGCGAGCGGCGCCGTGAAGAAGCGACCAGCCATGAAGTCGCCGCCGATGCTGATCACATAGGCCAAATAGAACACTACGCCGAGCAGCATCGGACGCTGCCAAGCCTCATGCCCCCGGCTCAAGCAGATCAAGCCGACCACGAGCAAAAGGGCCGAGGCAGGATCGGTCGCGACCAGCGAGAGCACGTAAAACAAGCCCTGCGCGACGCGCTCGGACAACGGTACACCCACGCCGAGCTTCGCGTACGCGGTGTTGGGCAGCGCGTAGCCGAAGTAGAAGATCGAAAATACCCACCACACGAGCAACGGCGCGGCCACGCACACGGCTTGTACGAGCAGCTGCCGAGGTTGCGCGCCGGCGCGCTTGCGGCGCCACATCAGCCACAACCAGCTGGGCGCGACGATCAACCCGAGGTCGACGCGATTCAGCACCAGCAGCGCAAAGCTCAGATCGATCCATGGCGCGAACAGCGCCCGGGGGGACGCTACCCGGACCAGCCCCAAGATCCCGCTGAACAGCAGGAGATGCGAGAGCGTGTTCTCGAGGCCCGAGGTGGAGTAGTCGACAAATGCGCGCGAAAAGCTCAGCGCCAACAATACAGCCAGCGCGTTCCAAACGTCGTGCGCGAGGCGCGTCGCTGCCAGCCACAAACCCGCGCCTGCCACGCACACGCTGAGCGCGAGCGCGGTGTAGTAGATCTCGTGCGTCAGCGCATGCGCCGCAGACAGTATGAAAAACCAGGCTGGATGCGTGAAACCTTGCACGCGCTGGCCCGGGTTCCAGGTCATGCCGCGACCCTCCACCCAGTTGTTTACGATCCGAAACGAGATGTACGAGTCATCTGACAACCATGCGTTGCGCACGATGACCAACACCACCCACGCGATCAATGCCGCGCTGAGTACGCTCGCCGATTGGCGAGTCGACTCGAGAGCTCTGGGTGTTGTCGAATGATTGGGAACCATACCCACCGAGGCTGTGGCTGCGGCGCCGGAGTATGCCACAGCTCAGAGCTGCGGCGGATCTCCGGCTCTAAGCACATTGCGATGCACGTGCACGGTCTCCGGGCGCACCCAGCTGCCAGTGAGCGCCTTGAGCGTCCTGCCTTCGAAGTTAAAGTTGCCTTGCTCTCTGTAATATCGTTTCAGCGCATGGGTGCGCTTAGCTTTGGTGTCGAGCACGACCGTCGGAAAAGCGCCTAGCTTGAGGCGACGCTCAGAGTCGGCGACCCCGCCCGCACCCGCGACGTCCTTGTACCCCATGGCGTGCGCGTGGATCGTGCCGTCGCGCAGATAGCTGTAGAGCGGATGCGCCGGCATCAGCACGGGCCCAGGAAACTTCGCGAGCTTGGCGTGCAGCTCTTTGACCGCTCTGCGATCAGCTGCACTGGGGACCTGCGCACGTGGATCGTAGACGAGCGCGCCGAACTGGATGAGCACCGCACACGCGGTGAGCATGGCTGTAAACGCTTGCGCGCGAGACTGCGCCATACGCGTGTCCATGTGCTCTGCCAGGGTGATGCCGCTGATCAAGCTCGCAAACGCGGCGATCGGCATGAAGCAATTGCTGAAGGACCATTGCGTGCTGTAGTTCAAGGCGGAGGCGACCGCGCTGCCTAGCCACAGCCACACAAAATACACGTCGGGCCCGCGCACCACTTGGCGACGGCTCAACCAACGCGCCGCTCCCAGCAGCAGAAACAGGCAGAGCGCAGGAATCAACAGGCGCCCGTGCGGCTCCAAGTACCAGAGCACTTTGTAGTGATCGTTCACGCGCTGATCGATCGTGCCCACCAGCTCGACGAACGCCACGAGCCACACCAGCGTACCCGCCGCCATGACCCAGCGCGCGTAACGCGTGTACGAGCCGCCAAGTGTCGGCACGAGCAGCGTGAACGGACACAAACACAACAGATCACCCCAGAATCCCCAGACCAATCCGGACTTCGAAAAGCCGTGACCTTGATGGCCACGCCAGATGTAATACGAGAACCATCCGTCCGAAGATCGCTCGAGCCAATACATGCCGAGCAGTCCGAGCACGCCGCCCACAGCAACGTAAGTGAGGCCGTAGCGTCGGTTGCGCGCGAGCAAAGGCACCGCGATAAACACGCCGACGACGGCGCTCGTCTGCTTGGCGAAGAACGCAAGCACGATCAAGAGCGCAGCGAACGCGCTGGCGGGAAGCGTGTGCACGTATCGGGCGACCAGGCTAGCCGCCATCAGCAGCGCAAGCGACAGCGAGTCGACACGCGCTAGGTCGTAGAACGCGCCAGCGATGCGGAACATCGCAGCGAACAGACCCACCGCCAGCACTCCGGCGAGCCAGCTGCCCTGCTCTCGGCGCGCTGCGTAGAACAACATGCTCATTGTCGCGAGGGAAGCGGCGATCGACACCCCGCGAGCGAGCGCAAAAGACAGCCCGCCAGTCAGATATGACAGCCCCGCGAGCACGTAAGCGTACAGGGGCGTGTAGAAGTACGCGATGAAGTCGATCGAAGGTTTGGCGTAGATCGGCAGGCCGCGCAACACGCGCGCAGCGTGCGTGATCATGCCACCTTCCATCCACTCGATGTCCCACGGGAACGTCCAGCGCAGCGCTGCACAGACCAAGTAGGTGCCGACAAAGAACGCCGCCGCCAGCGTCACAACGCCGCGCGCTATGCGCAACGACATGCTGCGCGACATAGACGAAGCGTCCTCTTGGATTGCAGCCGACGAGCTGAGCATTGCGTGCAGCATCTAACACGATGATCACAGCATCGCGCAGCAATCGGGGCCGCTGCGCCTAGGGGTCGTGGCAGCCGCGCACACAGTTCGCGCACACCTATGCGGCTCCTGAGGCGGCTCCGATGGCCCCCCGCCGCTCCTGACCTATACGGGCTAAATGTCTTGCGATCATGCGTGCTTGACAGCTTCCAGCGTGGGCCTTAGCTATATAGGTACGATGTCGGTCGACGCCCAAAGCAGCTTGGCTCTGCGGTTTCCTAGGCGGCTCAGTCCGGCCAATCGCATCATCTCAGCGCTTGCCGGTAGCGGCGGAGAAGCCTGCTTGTGCAGCCTGCGCTTACGAACCGGGCTTGGACCGGCTGAATTCAGTGAGGCGATCACACTACTGCGTAAGCAACGTCGGGTGGATTTGGTGAGCTCGCCGCTGCCTCAAGGTCAGCCGTCTCATGTGCCGCACAGGCGTGTTGTCCTGAGCGGATTCTGACCTCGATGAGTGAGCGCAGGCAGACGAGCAAGCGTTGGCTTTGGCTCGGGGTCGTTGTTGTGTGCATCGGCCTACTGGCTGCGGCCATCCACTTCGTATTGGGAGCGTGGGCGTGGAGCGCCGTGGCGTTCTTCACTGTCGCGACCGGCATGGGCCTATATTTCGGCGTGTCGGCGTGTGGCGCGTGGACTGAAACTCCGCTCCTGGAGATGGCGCGCGCGAGAAATCGCCCGTATTTCGGCGGCTCCGGCGCGATCGCGCGGCACATCGCGTTCCTCGCGATCTGGTCGCTTGTGGTCGGCATCTACACGCTCGTGCTCGTGTACGCGGTCCGCGTGGGCATGGTGCAAGTCGAAGGCTTGTGGGCGATGAACTTCGGCGGCGAGATGCCAGACTTGCATCAGCCGGGCGGGCGCTTGGGTTTAACGCTGATCATCGCCTTTGGCTTGTGTCGCGCGACCGCGCGCGTGGAGCGTGTAGCCGCCGCTCACCGCGGCGAAGAGCTGAGCATCGACGACGGCAGCTTTGTCGACGACGTCAAACTGTTGAAGCACAGAGGCCTGCTCAAGCTCGCGATCGTGCGCCTGATGATCTTGTTTCTCGTGCCGATCTACAAAGAGCTGCGACGTAAGACCGGCTTGATGGAGTCGGCGGCACATGCGCTATTGATGCGCGAGTTCGGCTACGCGGCGCTCACGCGTGCAGGTTATGTGCTGATCGAGCGCTACGACCACCGCGCGATTCGTGAGCTGCGGGACGAGCTCGCCAACACGATGTGTCCCGGTGAGCCCGAGAAGGAGATCGAGCTCAAGGCAGGGCTCGTTGCTTCTGCGTTGTATCAGCTCGATGGATATTACGCGGCGCGCGAGCGCGTGCAGGCTTACACCGTGGATCTCGGCGCGACTCCTCGTGAATCCGGCGGGACGGCTGTGCGCATAGCAACACGTCACACGCTCTCGACGGCGCGCGTGCCGTTGCGCATTACCTGTGAAAAGCACGGCGCGCGGCGCGCTAAGCTCTTGGATTATCGCGCAGACGCGCGCGGGCTTGGATTGTTGCTGGAGCACTGCAGCTGCCTCGACCAGCTAGAGCGCACGCACGAGCTTCGTTTCGAGCTGAATCACAAGCCGTTCGTAGGTGAAGTGCGTCATCGCTCGTTTCGGAGCGACTCCCAGCGAGAGCTTCATGTCGGGTTGCAGCTGCCGGATGCAGTCGCGCAAGCCGCGCTCGCGGAGCTGCAGCGCTATGTACACAGTGATCGCTAAGAGTGTGTTGGGGTTCGAGTAACCAGCGCTCGCCATCTTTACTTCACGGCGAACCCACTATATCTGCGACTCCATGCAGAGCATCGAGGTCACGCTGACCGCTGGGAAAATCGAAGGTTTCTGTGACGAGCGGTTTCGCGCAGTGGCCGCAGAGTTCGAGCATAACTTCCGTGACCGCGGCGAGGTCGGCGCGTCGGTTTGCGTGAGCGTGGCTGGCAAGACGGTGGTCGACCTCTGGGGCGGAATGGCCCGGCGGCGCGATGAAGTACCGTGGAAGCGCGACACGCTTTCTGTCGTGTATTCGTGCACCAAGGGCATGGTCGCGTTGTGCGCGCACATCCTAGAAAGTCGCGGCAAGCTGGATATCGAAGCGCCGGTCGCCGAGTACTGGCCTGAGTTTGCGAAGAACGGCAAAGAGCGAGCAACTGTCAGAATGATGCTAGATCATTCCGTCGGCTTGCCAGCTTTCAAAACCCCGCTGCGGGCCAATGGCTGCATCGACTGGGACTACATGACGTCGACCCTCGCGAACGAGGAGCCTTTTTGGATACCCGGAACGCGCAGCGGTTATCACATGCTGAATTTCGGTTGGACTGTGGGCGAGATCGTGCGCCGCGTGTCCGGCAAGTCGCTCGGCACGTTCTTCCGGGACGAGGTGGCCAAGCCGCTCGGCGCTGACTTCTTCATCGGTGCACCTGAGGCTATCGAGTCGCGCATCGCACCTATCAGCGCGTACAAGCCTGCGCCAAATGAGTCACCTTCGGAGTTCACGCAGACTGTGGTGACACAGCCTGAATCGATCGCGGCGCTCTCGCTGCTCAACAGCGGCAACTTCGATGCGAACTCGCGCGCTTGTCACGCGGCGGAGATCGGCGGCGCGGGCGGCATCAGCAACGCACGTGCGCTCTCGCGCATCTACAGCGCGCTCGCTTGCGGCGGCACGCTCGATGGCGTGAAGCTGGTGGAGAAGCAGCAGCTGGCGCGCATGACCGAGGTCTCCAGCGCGACTCAGCGCGACGCGACGCTGCTCTTGCCGAGTCGCTTCAGCCTCGGCTTTATGAAGTCGATGGACAACCGGCGCCGGGCCTTTGGTGACCGCGACTCTGCGATCTTCTCCGCGAACGCGTTTGGTCACGTCGGTGCGGGCGGCAGCGTGGGCTTTGCAGACGCGCAGGAGGGTCTGGGCTTCGGCTACACGATGAACCGAATGGGCCCAGGCATCATGCTCAACCCCCGCGGCCAATCTCTCGTAGACGCCACCTACAAAGCCCTAGGGTTCAGCTCGAACAACTCGGGCTACTGGACGCGCTGAGCCGGACGAGGCTGTTCGCCTAAGACGCCAATGCACGCCTAAGACGCCAGGAAGAGAAGAAATCAGGGTTTAAACCCCTGATTTTCTTCGTGGCGTTCTTTGGCGTTCCTGGCGTCTTCGGCGAACCTCTCCCCTCAAACACGCTCGACCTTTGCGAACTCGCTGATCAGGAAGTCGGTCAGTAAGCGCGCGCGTTCCGGTTGTTGGCGCGCGGGATAGGCGAGGTAGATAGGTTGCGCGCGCACGGACCACTCTGGGTAGATGCGCGCCAAACGCTTATTTTGTACGCCATCCCGCACATGCACGGCGGGCAACACGCCGATGCCGTGCCCCGCGGCAACCAGCTCAGCGAGCGCAGCGTAGTCATCCACGTTGAGCCGCCCGTGCACATGCAAGTCCACGCTCTTGCTGCGCTTCGCAGCCGTGCGCTGCAGACTGATGGTCTGCGCGTAACGGTCCGCGCGGTGCAACACAAACGGCTGCCGCTCTAGGCTGCGAACGTCGTCGTCTTGAAAGCGCCCCTCCTGTTCGCTCGCCACAGCCAGCTGCAGCTCCGACTCACAGAGCTGACGCGCGATCAGCGAGCCCGCGCCTTGTTTTCCGGCGCGCACTGCCAAGTCGAAGCCCTCCTGCACCAGATCGACCATGCGGTTGGTGAACGCCACGTCGACCGAGATCTCCGGGTAGCGTTCCAAAAACGCAACCAGAATGGGCGACAGGACCATCCGCCCCAAGTCGACTGGCGCCGTCACCCGCAGGCTGCCGCGCGGCTCCTTGCTGGTCTGCTCCAGGCTCGACAGCGCCCCGTCGATGCTGTCGACCGCGACCGCGACCGCATCGAAGAAGCGCCTGCCGGCCGGCGTGAGGGTCACCTTGCGCGCGTCGCGATGCAGCAGCTTTACGCGCACATCCTGCTCGAGCCGCATCAGCCGCCGGCTCACCGTCGACTTGGGCAGCCCGAGCTTCCGGCCGGCCGAGGACAGGCTCTGGCCGCGCACCACGGCCACGAACGTCGCGATGTCGTCGGCGCTGGGCGGCATGCCCAAGATCGTTCCGTTTATGCAACCTTATGTCAAGGCGATGCACCCTGACGCAGCGGCCGGCGGCGACCTACACTGATGGGCGATGATGAAAACGCGACGAGAGCTGCTCGGGATAACTGCAGCCGCGCTTGGCAGCGCCGCCCTGAGCTGCGCCACTCGCTCGCCCAAGAGCCCGGGCTCGCGCTCGGACTCAGAACAGATCAAGGAAACCATGCAAGCCGAGACCACCACTACCCGCCCGGCACGATCAGTCGATCGCGTGCTCGCCACGAGCGCGGAGCATTGGGTCGGCGACGGGTTCCGCGTCCGCAGTGTGATCAATCCGCAGGGCGACCCGCGCATCCAGAGCCCGTTCTTGCTCCTGGATCACGCGCCCAGCCGCTTCTTCGAGCCCGGCACCGGCGAGCACCGTCGCGGCGTGGGTGAGCACCCGCACCGCGGCTTCGAGACGGTCACCTTCGCCTACCGCGGCGAGATCGCGCACCGCGACTCGAGCGGCGGCGGCGGCCTGATCGGCGCGGGAGATGTGCAGTGGATGACTGCCGCAGGCGGCATCGTCCATGAAGAGTTCCACTCCCAGGGCTTCACCGAACAAGGTGGCGACATGGAGATGGTGCAGCTCTGGGTCAACCTACCCGCCAAGCACAAGATGGATCGTCCGGGTTACCAAGCCCTGTTAGACAAGGACTTTCCGCGCCTGCAGCTGGAAGCTGCGCAAGCGCGCCTGATCGCAGGCTCGCTGCGCAACCAAACCGGACCTGCGCACACGCATACGCCGATGACGATCTTCGACCTGAAGTTCGATGAAGCGGGGCCCACAATCCTGGAGCTGCCACGCGGCTTCACGACCTTGGCGTTCACCCTCGAAGGCGATGTGTACGTCGGGGCGGAACAGCGCCAAGTGCAACCTGGCGCGATGGCCGTGCTCGGTCGTGACAGTGACGGACCGCTGCAGCTGCAAGCGGCCAAGGACGCCCGCGTGCTCGTGCTCAGCGGTCAGCCGATCAACGAGCCAGTCGCCGCGTACGGCCCGTTCGTCATGAACACCCGTGCGGAGATCATCCAAGCCATGGAAGACTACCAGAGCGGCCGCATGGGCCATCTCGGCTGACACCTGCAAAAGGCCCACCTCGACGGTGGGCCTTTTCGCTCGATCCGAAAGTGCACACCGGATTCACTGACTTTTCATCTGGCCCGCATGGGCGGTGCGCGGGGGGTTCATCCCGCCCGAGCAGGCTCCTTTCCATCGACATAGCTCGACCTGGAAAGGACACCACCCATGCGTACATGGCTTGGCTTTGTGCTCGGCACCATCTTCCTCGCGGTCAGCGTCGCACACGCGGCTGATCCCACGGAGCGCACGCTCTCGCCCTACTTCGTCGTCGAAGGCGGCGAGGAAGGCATCGAGCCATTTGCGCTCGAGTCTACGCGCGTAACAGCGCAGATCGACGGAGTGATCGCCGACGTGACCGTGCAGCAGCGCTATCGCAACGGCGGCGAGGTTCCTTTGCACACGCGCTATGTGTTTCCGGCGTCGACGCGCGCCGCGGTGCATGGGCTGACGCTGCAGGTCGGCGACAAGCAAGTGCGCGCGCAGATCCGCGAGCGACAAGCAGCTGCGCGCGAGTTCGAGCATGCAGCCGCCAGCGGCAAGACCGCGAGCTTGCTCGAGCAAGACCGGCCGAATGTGTTCAGCATGGCCGTCGCAAACGTGCTTCCCGGCGACCACGTGACCGTCGAGCTTCGGTACAGCGAGCTGCTGGTCGCGCAAGAAGGCCGTTACGAGTTTGTCTATCCGACGGTGGTTGGTCCGCGCTACGTGCGCGAAGCAGCAGCCGGCTCTGAAGTCGCAGGCGGACCATACATGCTGCAGGGCGACAGCCCAGACAGCGCGCTGGAGCTGGACGTGGACCTGGCCGGCGCGGTGCCGCTCAGCGAGCTGCAGAGCCACACGCACAAGCTCGACGTCCGCTACCGCGACGCCCGCACCGCACACCTCAGCCTCGCGCGCAAGCAGAGCTACGCGGGCAACCGCGACTTCATCTTGCACTACCGACTGACCGGCGCGCAGCCGGAGAGCGGGCTCTTGCTGTACGAAGGTCCGCGCGAGAAGCACTTCCTGCTGATGCTGCAGCCGCCTGCGCGCGTGCAGCCGGCTGTGCTTCCCGCGCGCGAATATGTGTTCGTCTTGGACGTCTCCGGCTCGATGCAGGGCTTTCCGCTCGACACGGCGAAGCAGCTGATCGCAGAGCTCGCAGCTGGCTTGCGACCGCAGGACAGCTTCAACGTGCTGCTGTTCTCGGGCCAGAGTCGCTTGTTCTCGGAGCGTTCGTTGCCCGCTACGCCGGAGAACCTCGAACGCGCGTTGGCGCTGGTCGATGACCAGAACGGCGGCGGCGGCACCGAGCTCGAAGCGGCACTGGAGCGTGTGCTCGCCCTGCCTCGGGCGGCGAACACTTCGCGCAGTGTGGTGCTGGTGACCGATGGCTACATCGCACAGGAACACGGCGCATTCGAGCTGATCGAGAAGAACCTGGGCCACACGAATGTGTTCGCGTTTGGCATCGGCAGCAGCGTGAATCGTTACTTGATCGAAGGCGTGGCGCGCACTGGGCGCGGTGAGCCGTTCGTCGTGACGCAACCTGAGCAAGCTGCGGCGCAGGCGCAGCGTTTTCGCAAGTACATCGAGAGCCCTGTGCTCACGAACGTACGCGTGCACTTTCAAGACTTCGATGCGTACGATGTCGAGCCTGTCACGCAGCCCGACCTGTTCGCTGAGCGACCGATCGTGATCTTCGGCAAGTGGCGCGGGCCACGGCGCGGAAGCATTCAGCTCACCGCACAGGGCGGAGAGGGGCCTTTTGCGCGCACGGTGAAGCTCGCCGAGATCCCGAGCGGCGATCATGCGGCGCTGCCGCAGTTGTGGGCTCGTAGCCGCATCGCACGGTTGTCCGACTTCGCGACGGAGTCTGGCGCGAGCGAACATGAGATCACTGCGCTCGGCCTCGACTATTCACTGCTCACGCCGTACACATCTTTCATCGCGGTGCTCGATCAGGTTCGCAATCCGGGCGGGAATGCAGTCGCAACCTCAGTGCCCGTCGCCCTTCCCGCTGGCGTAGCCGAGCTCGACGAGGATTGCGGCGCGTATGCAGCAGGCGCGGAGCCCGAGCTGTATTGGTTGGTCGCAGCAGGACTGTTGATTGTCGCTTTCACACAAGCCCGAAGGCACCGCCGCTTGGAGCTGCAGTGATGCGATCGCTCACAGGCGCCGCGCGGTGGCTGGCCATGATCGTTACGCTCGGCGCTGCGTATTGGCTCAAGTCGCTGTACAGCCGCGCCGGCGCCGATGAGCTAATGTGGGTGCTCGGACCGAGCGCGTTTGTCGCGAAGCTCGCGGGTGTGGAGCTCGTGGCCGAGCCTGGCGCTGGGTACATCAGCCGCAGCGCGCATATGGTAGTCGGCCCCGCGTGTGCCGGCGTGAACTTCTTGCTCGCGTGTTGGCTTGCGCTGTACGTGTGCGCGCAAGCCGAGCTGCGCCGGCCGCACTTGCTGCCGCTGCTAGCTGCGAGCTTGGTCTGCTTTGCGGCGGCCTATCTCGTGACGGTCTCGGTGAATGGTCTGCGCATAGCGCTGGCTGCGAAGCTGTTCTCGCTAGATCTGTACGGCGGCGGCTGGACCAAAGCGCGCGTGCATCGCCTACTCGGCGTGGTGCTCTACAGCGCAGCACTCTTGGGCACGTGTCTCGCTGCGCAGCGCCTGCAAAGTCGGAGCATTCGGCAGCTCGGAGCGGCGCGCAGGCTGAGCGTTGCGTTGTGCGTGTATCTCGGCGTGAGCCTTGGAATTCCGGTGCTCAACCGCGCCTTTGTCAAGAACCCCTCGCACTTCGCCGAGCACGCCTTGCTGACGTCGGGCGGCGCGCTGGGCGTTCTGCTGCTCTTTCTATTGGCACATCGGCTATGCTCACGCTCTCGTGCAACCGCGTGAACAGGCAGGCCCAGGCCATGGACAAACCCAAGGTGTTGATCGTCGAAGATGAGCCGGCCATTCGCGACAACATCCAGTTCGCACTCGAGAGTGAAGGGCTCGCCACAGTACAGTGCGGCACCGGGCTCGAAGCACTGCCGCTGCTCGAGCAGAACAGCATCGATCTGGTCGTGCTCGACGTAGGCCTGCCCGACATCAGCGGCTTCGACCTGCTCAAGCGCATCCGCGCGAGTCAACGCACGCCGGTGATCTTGCTCACCGCGCGCAACGCCGAGCTGGACCGCGTGCTCGGCCTAGAGATCGGCGCAGACGACTATGTGGTCAAGCCGTTCAGCCCACGCGAGCTCGCGGCGCGCGTAAAAGCCGTGCTTCGCCGCACGAACCCAGTGGCTGATCCGCAGCCGTCAGCGGCTGTCGTCCCGGGACCACTCCAGATCGACAAAGACAAACGGCAGGTCGTATACAACGGCGCGCAGCTCAACCTCTCGAAGTTCGAATACGAAATCCTCTTGGTATTCGCAACGCGCCCAGGCCAAGTCTACTCGCGCGAACAAATCATGAACCGCGTGTGGGACGAACCGAGCCAAAGCCTCGAACGCACAGTCGACGCCCACATCAAAAACCTCCGAGCGAAGCTCCGCGCAGTCAACCCCGAAGTCGACCCCATCATCACCCACAGAGGCAGCGGCTACTCACTACGCGAAGACCTTTAGCTCAACGCGTGCTGACGCCGAGGGCGGGGTCGGTGACTCCGTCGTGGCCGGTTTCTAGGCGGCCTGCGTAACGGCGGTGCCAGTTTGGGAGAGCTGGGCAGGTGATGGTGAAGTCGTACCAGTGGCCGCTGCTGCGTAGGTTCCAGTGGACCGTGCGCGGGACCTGTTGTGCGTGCAGGTCGAGCGAAAAGGGTCGGTCGCTGCGATAGGCGTTGGGCGATGCCTTGATCACGCAGCTCTCTGCACCTTTGTTCCACGCGTGGACTTCGATGCAGCCCTCAGCGCCCAGGCACAGGAGCTTCGTCTCGGGCAGAGCGTAGTGCTCGCCCGCTGGTAGCTGGCCCGCGTATTGCCGCAAAAAACCTCCCGGGCCGAGGACATGCAGATCGTAGCTTCCGCCATCAGCGTCGAGCATCCAGCTGTCGGCCAACGACTTGCCCGCTTCGATGGTGTAGCGCCGCGGAATGTGATCCAGGTGCAGGTTGTCGTAGACATGGAACACCGCGCCCGCCTCGCCATGGTTCTCCAGCTGCAGCTGAAGGCTGCGCGCCGCGATATCCAGCTCTAACACAGCGGACAGCTGATACGGCAGTCGGCGCGAGTAGCGCATGCCTGGGTCTTGTTCGGGTACGCGCAGATGGCCGGGCAGCCGAACCTCAGGCAGACCTGCGATCACCAGCGTTTCGCCGGTCGCGTAGCTCATGTCAGGCAACGCAGGGAGCTGGTCCGTATTCGGATGCGCGAAGTCAAAGCAGCGTGTCAGGTCGCCGGACACAGCGCGATGCCACGCGCTGACGTTTGGCTCGTGCACACCGAAGCGCGCTTCGAGAAAGCGAATGGTCGAGGTGTGGTCGAACGTCTCCGAGCACACCCAACCGCCGCGGCTCCACGGCGACACGATGTACATTGGGACGCGCGGACCCATGCCGTAAGGGCGCGTCCCGCTGACTTCGTCGATGCTGTTTGTATAATAGTGCCCGGCGATCGATTCAGTCAGCGTTGTCTTGCCGGCGAGCTCGCCCTCCGGGCCGATGATCGAAGGCACCGCGGGGGGCGGCGCGTGATCGAAGAAGCCATCGTTTTCATCGAACGTGATGATGAAGACACAACGGCTCCACACATCAGGGTTGGACACTAAACAATCTAACACTTGTTGTGTGTAGCTCGCGCCTTGCAATGGGCTCGATGCCGAAGGGTGCTCCGACCAAACCGGGCTCGGAATGACCCACGAGACTTGCGGCAACGTGCCGGCTCGAACATCGCGGCGCAGATCGTCGAGCGACCAGTGCCGCATCCCTCGTTCGTGCAACGGCTCCCCAGGTTGCGTCGCAGCAAACGCTTCGAACGACTCCCAAGGCGCCAAGAGCCCACCCCAGTTGTCTTCGGGGTTCTGGTAGATGCGCCACGACACGCCCGCTTGTTCCAAGCGCTCAGGATACGTCGTCCAGGTGTAGCGACCGGAGTCTTGGCCGCGATTGTTCGCGTTGTTGATCAGAGCCTCACGCTGATCGATGGCGGGCCGCGTGAGCCCAGGCTGCACGTTCGTGCCCGTCATGAAGACGACACGATTCGCGAGCGTTCCGGATTGGACCGAGCAGTGATGCGCATCGCACACGGTGAACGCTTCAGCGAGCGCGCGCTGAAACGGGATGTCGTCTGCTTCGTAGTAGCCCATCGACTGAAAGCTCTTGTAACGCGGCCACTGCTGGATGCGGCCTTCCGCCCAGGCATTTTGCGCATCGCTCCAGCTGTGCGGCGTACCAGGCACGCGCATCGCCTGGGTGGTATGCGTGTCCAAGTGAAATGGCAAAATCTCGCGCTTGCCGTCGCTCTGCCACCACACGTCCTTGCCGGACGGAAGCCTCGGCGCCGTACGATCGGCGAAGCCGCGTACGCCCGACATCGTGCCAAAATAGTGGTCGAACGAGCGATTCTCTTGCATGAGAATCACAACGTGCGCGACGTCGTCGATCGTGCCGCTGACCCGCGCTGCTGGCACAGCGAGCGCGCGTTGAATACTGTTCGGCAGTATACTCATGCCCACGGCGGCGGCCGAGGTCTTGCCTGCTTGCACGAGCCATTGCCTGCGCCCTAGCTTGCTACGCGTGAGGTGTCCGGTCATGTGCTCCTCGAACGTTGGAGAGAGCCAGCTGAACCACGCTGCTTTTTGGCTGATCGCGGTGACAGCGCGGCGACCGGTGCGCGACCAGCGAGCGAGCTTTTGAAGGCACTCGCTTGACCGCTTACTGAAAAGCGTGCGACCTCGTGCCTTGTGACCTCCATCGCCAACCACGCGGCGCGCACATGAAGCTGGGTGTATTACTCTTCCTGGCTTACGCTGTGATCTTGGCGCTGTGCCTCACGTACCCCGTGATGTTGATCGCGCAGCAGGTACGGCTCGTGTACCTCGAAGGCGTAGAAGAGCCGCTGGTCGACACCGCGAATATCCTCGCCGAGCTCACCGGCCAAGCGATCGAGCGCGGCGAGCTAGACGCGGACAGGCTGTACGCGTTGAGCCAACGCATCGAGCAACGCGAGGTGATGGCGCCGATCTACAACTTCTTGAAAGAGCGTGTGGATCTCGCCGTGTACATCACGGATCGTGACGGGCGCGTGATCTTCGACTCGCGCGATCGCAACAACATCGGCACAGACTTCTCGGAATGGATCGACGTCAGCCGCACCTTGTCGGGGAAGTACGGCGCGCGCATCAGCTCTGATCCTGCCGATCCGAGCGTGCCGCGCCAGCTCTACATCGCTGCGCCGATCCGGGCGCGCGGTCAGATCATCGGTGCGCTCAGCGTCGTGAAGCCAACCACTGCAGTCAGCTCGTTCATGGCGCGCTTGCAGCCCCGCTTGACCGCGCTCGCAGCGATCGCCGGAGGCGCAGCGATCATGTTGTCGCTGCTTATCTCACTCTGGGTGACACAACAGGTCGGCCGGCTCACGCGCTATGCGAATGAGGTACGTGAAGGCAAGCGCGTGCCGTTTCCGAAGCTCGCCAAGACCGAGCTGCTCGACATGGGGCTGGCCTTCGAAAACATGCGCGCTTCCTTGGCGGGGCAAGCGTACGTCGAACAGTACGTGCGCGCGCTGACCCACGAGATCAAGAGCCCGATCTCGGCGATCCGCGGCGCGGCGGAGATCTTGGAGAGCCCGCAGCTGGAAGCTGCACAACGCGAACGCTTCATGCGCAACCTGCGCACCGAGACGCAGCGCATTCAAGATCTGGTCGATCGCATGCTGGAGCTCTCGGAGCTGGAGCTGCGGCGTGCCCTGCCCGCGAGCGCACACGTCCTGCTCACGCCTATCTTGCGGAGCGTGCTCGAAGCCCAAGGCGCGCAGATAGCGCACAAAGCGCTGACGCTGCAGCTCAGCTTGGACGAAGACACGCGCGTGCAAGGCGACAACTTCCTCCTGCACCTTGCGCTCTCCAACTTGATCAGCAATGCGATCGAGTGGAGCCCACAAGGCTCAACGCTCGAGATCAGCTGCCGCATCGAACAAGGGCGCGCGCGGATCATCATCGAGGACGAAGGGCCAGGCATTCCTCAGTTCGCCCGCGAACGCGTGTTCGAGCGCTTCTACTCGCTCACCCGACCGGACACCGGCCAAAAAAGCACGGGCCTCGGCCTCAACCTCGTGCGAGAGATCGCGACGCTGCACCGCGGCGAAATCCAGCTCGAAAATCGCACGCAGCGAGGCCTACGCGCAGTGCTCTCCCTGCCGGCGGACCTGCCCTAGACGGGTTTGCCGCTACGTCTTCTATGACTGAGCGTTGCGCTCGCGGCGACGCGGGAGCTAGCTTGCGCGTGCAATCAGTTTACGCATGGAGGCTGACATCACATGACCACTTCTCTGTACGATGCGACGGTCCTGACTTACACGCAGCAACTCGGCGCGCTCGATCGGATCTTGAAGCGCGGAGCGGCGCACTGTAGCGAGCAGTCGCTGAACCTCGAGGAGCTCGTGGAGCTGCGGCTGCACCACGACATGCTGCCCTTTCGCTTCCAAGTACTGTCGACGATCTCGCACTCGGTCGGCGCGCTCGAAGGCGTCCGCAAGGGCGTTTTCACGCCGTTCTCGAAGGGCTCGCACAACTACGCCGAGCTACAGCAGGCTGTCAGCGCAGCGCTCGAGACGCTCGGCAAGGTCACTGCAGCCGAGGTGAACGCGCTGGCGGATCGCGAGGTGATCTTTCAAACAGGGGATATCAAGCTTCCGTTCACCGGCGAAGACTTCCTGTTGTCGTTCTCGCTGCCGAACTTCTACTTTCACTCAGCGATCGCGTACGGCCTGTTGCGCTCGAAGGGCGTAACGCTGGGCAAGAAGGACTTCCTCGGTCGCATGCGCTTCAAGCGTTAGCGCGCAACGAGGGGGCGCTTGCGAGCGCCCCCGTCGTTCTTACAAGCGCATCAGGTCAGCGAAGTTGCGGCAGTAGAAGCGCTCACGCGCGTGTTCTGCGGTCGCGTGATCATCGAGCGTCGATTCGAAGCGCCCGATCGGATCGCGACCACCTTCAGGATGCGGATAGTCAGACGCGAACATCAGCATCTCTTCCCCGCACTCTTTGATCAGCCACCCTGCATCCTCGAACGGAAAGAGGCTGACGCGCACTTGGCGTTTCAAGTACTCCGAGGGCTTCAGCGTGAGCTCTTGCAGAGCGGGCTCGCTCTTACGGAACTGGTGCGCAGCTTGATCGACGAGGCGCATAAAACCTGGCAACCAGCTGCCGCCGAGCTCGATCACGCCGCAGCGCAGCTCGGGATGACGCTCGAACACACCATCGAGAATCAACGCGGTCAGGAAGTTCTGCGCAGCATGCGCGGACGACGGCCAATCCTTCGCGCGCAGGTTTTCACCGCCACCCAGCCAGTCTTGGATCGCCGGTCGGCCGTTGTTGTGGAGCGCGCTGTTCGCCAAAGTGCCCGCACCGATGTGCAAGATCACAGGCACGCGATGCTCCGCGAGCTTCGCCCAGATTGGCTCGTGATCGATGTGCGCCGGGGAACGACCGTTGGGCGCGTTGGCGCTGACCCAAAACGCATTCACGCCTTCACGCAGCGCTTCGTCGAGCGCCTCCAAGCTGCGCGCGACGTTCTGCAGCGGCAAAAAGCCCACTGAAAGCAGCCGCGGATCCGCAGCGCAAAAGCGAGCCATCCCGCGGTTCAATGCGTGTGTGCCGGCGTACAACACGTCTTGATCTTCGGAGCGAATGAACTGCCCGAGCGAGAAGGTCGGGAACACGAGCTGCTTCTCGAAGCCGAGCATGCTCAGCGCCTCGCTGCGCTCCTCCGGAGTACTTGCACCGTAAGCGAACCAACCTTTAGGCCCGGAGATCAGCGGCTGCTGCAACAGCTCCGCGGTGGCCTCTGGACTCTGACGCCGCGCCTCCGCTTTGGCGATCGCCTTTTCTACGCCGGACCCCGCGTTTCTGGGGTTGAGCGGCGCGATCAGCGCGGCTTCGGTGGGTGTCGCGTGACTGTGCAGCCAGTCAAGCGTCTCCATAATATGACTGTCAGCATCGAAGAACACTCGACCTTGCGCGTACGGCACGGCGTGAGACTGCGCGGCATCTGTCATCGCGAACCCTCCTAGATTGATAACTGACTACCACAGTCGTTACTCGACCGCGAGGCCGTGATGCCTCGGCGCGAGAATGCGCAACCGTCTATAATCAGGTTACGACGGGCTTAGCGAAGGGTTGGCATGGTGCAGAAGTGGACGAACTGGTCAGGGAGCGTGCAGGTTCAACCAGGCGAGTTTGCGCGACCTACGGATGAAGCGCAGCTGGCGGCCTGTGTCACACGCGCCAAGAAGCTGCGCGTTGTGGGTGCGGGGCATTCGTTCACACCGCTGTGCGAAACCGATGGCACTTTGATCGATCTGAGTGGGCTGCCAGAGACGGTTGAGATCGATCCGAGTGGTGCTACGGCGTGGATCGCAGGCGGCATGAGCATCGCAAAGCTCACGCGCGCGCTCTGGCATCAGGGCTACTCGATCGCGAATCAGGGTGACGTGAACCCGCAGTCGCTGGCTGGCGCACTGGCAACAGGTACACACGGGACGGGCGCAGAGCTGGGCAGCCTGTCGACGCTGGCGCGCGGCTTCAAGCTCATGCTCGCAGACGGCTCGATCGTGGAGTGCTCAGACACAGACAAGCCCGATCTGTTCCAAGCGGCGCGACTGTCACTCGGGTTGATCGGCATCGTGCTGTCGGTGCGGCTTGCGATCTTGCCTGCGTACCGCTTGGAAGAGCGCACTTTCCGTGTCGGGCTGGACGAGCTGCCCGAGCGCTACGCTGAGCTCGCAGCGGCGCATCGTCACGTCGAGTTCTTCGCGTTTCCTTACGCAGATCACGCGATCGTGAAGACGCTTCATCCCACTGCGGACCTGCGTCCCGCGCGCAAGCCTGCGGCTTGGGAAGAGTCGGTGTTCAAGCTGGCTTGCGACGTGAGCGCTCGCTGGCCTCGCGCAACCCGCGGCACGCAGCGAACATTGATGCGGCTGGTCACGCCGGGTCACCGCTTCGGTCCCGCGCACGAGATCTTTCCCACCGACCGCAACGTTCGCTTCGAAGAAATGGAATACGAGATCCCGCGCGACGCTGGTTTTCCGACGCTCAAAGCAGCGATCGCGCTGATTCGCGCGCGCTCGCTCCATGTCACCTTCCCGTTCGAGTTCCGCTGGGTCGCGGGCGATGACATCTGGCTCAGCCCGTTCAATCGCGGCCCGTGTGCGTCGATCTCGCTGCATCAGTACGCGAAGCTCTCTTACGACGAGTCGTTTCGCGCATTGGAGCCATTGCTCGCCGCTCACGGCGGCAGGCCGCACTGGGGCAAGCGCCACAACATGAGCGCACGTGACGTCGCCGCGGGCTACCCCATGCTCGAACAGTTCAAGCGCGTGCGCGCGCAAGTCGACCCCACGAACAAGCTCGCCAACAACTACCTGCTCAGTCTTTTCGCCAACGGATGAGGCCCCCATGCTCGATGATCGCAGACTGCACGGCTCGCTGATCGATGCACCCGGCTCGCGCGAACGCTTGAACACGCCCGCGCTCGTGATCGACATCGACGCGCTCGAGCGTAACATCGAGAAAATGGCGAGCCTCGCCCGCGCCAAAGGTGTGAGGCTCAGGCCGCACGCCAAGACGCACAAGAGCGCGGAGATCGCCCGACGGCAGATCGCGGCGGGCGCCGTGGGTGTGTGCTGCGCGAAGCTGGGAGAGGCGGAAGCGCTCGCCGCTGAGGGCGTCAGCTCGATCCTGCTCACCTCCCCCGTGGTCACGATGCCGGGCCTGCAGCGCTTGGCTGCACTGAACGCGCAGCTAAAGGAGCTGATCGTGGTGGTCGACCACCCGGACAACGCCCGGCTGCTCGCCAAAGCGGTCTATCCCAACACGTTACAGGTGCTGATAGACGTCGATCCGGGCATTCGCCGAACTGGCGTGATTTCGCCCGAAGCCGCGGCGCAGCTGTACGAAGTGATCAGCTCCCTGCCGCAGCTGCGCTATCGCGGGCTGCAGTACTACTGCGGCCTGCAGCAGCACGTGGCTGCATTCGCAGAGCGCCGCGACGCGATCGCCGAGCGCACCGAGTATTTGAAGACCGTGGTCGCGCAGGTCGGCCAACCCGAGATCGTCTCGGGCGGGGGCACCGGCACCTGCCATATCGACGCTGAGCTAGGCGTCATCAACGAATGGCAGGTGGGCTCGTACGTCTTCATGGATCGCCAATACGCGGACTGCGATCTAGCGGGTGCCGGCGTGCAACCCTTTGATTTTGCTCTGCTCATCGACACACGTGTCGTCAGCGCGAACAGCACGGGCATCGCCACCTGCGACGCCGGGTTCAAGGCCATGGCCACCGACGCTGGACAGCCCAAAATCATCGCGGGCGCGCCGGAAGGCGCCGGCTACCACTTCATGGGCGACGAGCACGGCCTGGTCGTGGACCCTGCGCTCAAGCACAGCTGGGAGCTCGCCGACAAGCTCAGCCTGGCCGTACCTCACTGTGATCCCACGGTGAATTTGTACGACGCGTATCACGTGGTCCGGGAGAACGTGCTGGTCGACATCTGGCCCGTGACCGCGCGGGGCCGGTCTCGCTAGTGCCCGATTTGCCGGGGTCCGGCTGCTCGTGTTAGGTAGCGCGCCATGTCGACACCTCAAGACGCTCCCACCCGTAAGAAGCAAAAAGCACGCGCTGCCAAGAAGCTCGAGCGACTGAAGAAGAAGGACCAAGCCAGCGGTAAGGCGACCGCTGAGAAGAAGAAGTAGTGGCGAATCGGGCTCGGGCTCGGGCTCGGGCTCGGGCTCGGGTCGAGCGAAGGTAGCGGCGCCCGTGATGTATCGGCGCAGTGCAAGACTTTCGGTGGTGCTACGAGCGTCCGCTCATTACCTCATGCGCGTGATCCTACAGAAGCACACTACATGCGCGACCCTTCGCTACAACTAATTACATTCTGGTGACAACCGCTTGAGACCCTCGCCGTAGCGTCGAGTTGCTGGACCTACGTCTTCGCAGTTCGAGGGTTTTGTGCAGGCAAGCTTAGATCTGTTCGTGATCGCGCTGTATCTGGTCGTATTGTCGATATTGGGGCTGTACGGCTTTCACCGTGGCCACTTGCTCTTCCTCTATTGGAAGCATCGCAAGGACGTGCCCAAGCCTCCGACGCGCTTCACCGAGCTGCCTGTCGTGACCGTTCAGCTGCCGATGTACAACGAGATGTACGTCGCTGAGCGCTTGCTCGAAGGCGTCGCGGCTATCGACTACCCGAAGGACAAGCTCGAGATCCAAGTCCTCGACGACTCGACCGACGAGACGGTCGAGATCGCGCGCCGCAAATCCGACGAGCTCAGAGCCCGTGGCTTCGATGTGTCCTATCGGCACCGCGAGCACAGGCACGGCTACAAGGCAGGCGCGCTCGAAGAAGGCCTGCGCGATGCCAAGGGCGACTACGTGTTGGTGTTCGACGCTGACTTCGTGCCCACGCCCAGCATCATCAACGACCTCATTCATTTCTTCACGGACGCCAAGGTCGGCATGGTGCAGGCGCGCTGGGGCCACCTGAACCGCGACTACTCCGTGCTCACGCGCGTGCAGTCGATGATGCTCGACGGTCACTTCGTGATCGAGCACATCGCGCGCAATCGCTCGGGCCGCTTCTTCAACTTCAACGGCACGGCTGGCATCTGGCGGCGCTCGACCATCATCGACGCCGGCGGCTGGCAGCACGACACGCTCACAGAAGACATGGACCTCTCCTTCCGCGCGCAGCTGCGCGGCTGGCAGTTCGTGTACGTGCCGACCGCGATCGCCCCCGCGGAAATTCCCTGTGAGATGAATTCGTTCAAGGGCCAGCAGTTTCGTTGGGCCAAGGGTTCGGCGCAGACAGCTCGCAAGTTGTTCGGCGAGGTGATGCGCGCGGACATCCCGCTGAAGGTGAAGGTGGAGTGCTTTTTCCACCTAACGAACAACTTTGCTTATCTTTTCTTGGTTCTGCTCGCGTTGCTCCAGCTGCCGAACATGCTGATGCGTCAGAAGATGGCGCGGCCGGAGCTCTTGCTCTTAGACGTACCCCTGTTCGCGTCGACCTGTCTGTCCATCATCGTCTTCTACTTGACCACTCACCGCGCGCTGTACGGCAACCTGCGCGAGGCGATCAAGCGCTTGCCGTTGATGATGGCGCTGTCGATCGGTCTGTCGATCAACAACGCACGCGCCGTGCTCGAAGGCTTGTTCGGTGTCCAGTCTGAGTTTGTTCGCACACCGAAGCACGGCATCAAGCAAAAGAGCGAAGGCTGGGTCTCGAAGCGCTACAAGGCCGGCATGGGCAGCCTGAACACCTACCTCGAGCTGCTGTTCGGTCTGTATTTCGTCTTCACGATCGGCCTGGCTGTCCTGATCGGCTCCTGGGTGAGCATCCCCTTCCTGGTGCTGTTTATGGTGGGCTTTCTCTACGTGGGCATGCTCAGCCTGCGCCAGCTTCGCTAGCCCTGTGAACCTGCGGCGCGCCGGGTACGAAGCTGGTAGACTGCCCGCATGTTGTTGTCGCGTAGCGAGATGCGCTTCGACTTCGGCGGAGCACGCTTTGACCCGGTCGCGGACCGCGCTGTCTTGCGCTGGATGCTGTCGCAGTTCTTGTACGGTGAGATCACCGGCGTGCAGGTCGGTCACTGGCTGCACGCCGCACCCGACCTCGAGTCGGCGCGCTTCCTCGCGCGGCAGGCGGTGGAAGAGCTGCAGCACGTCGGCAACTTCCTCCGGATCATGCAGCTCCTGGATGTGACGCCCGAGCCGGCGCACCCTGTGCTGCGTTTCCTTGCCACCGGGATGATGGGCGACGACTGGGCCGAGCATGTCGCGCTCGAGATGGCGACCGGCGAAGGCTTCGTGCTGACCGCATTCTACGCGCTGATCGAGACGCTCGACCATCGTGAGGCAGTGGGCATCATGGAGCGCGCGGTGCGCCAGGAAGAAGGCCACGTTGCATTCGGCGAGCAGCGCTGCATGCGCTTGATCGCGGATCGTCCTGAGCTACGCGAACAACTGCTCGGCGCGAACATGATCTGGATGTGGGGCGTGCGTCAGCTGTCAAACTACATCGACAAGAAGCTGCCGCAAGCGCATCCAGTACTCTCGCAGGTGAAGCCATTTCTCGAACACGCGCTGCGCTGTGCGGAGCTGCGGCTCGTGCGCATGGGCATGTGCGAAAAGCCCTTGTCCGAGCTGCCCCGCACCACGCAATTGCGCTACCTGCTCGCCGCCCTCCGCGGCAAACTTTGGAACGGGGCGACCAGCTTCTTCCGAAAGCCCGTGCGCCTCACCGACCTGTACCTAAGCGATCCATACCTGCGGCGCTTGCTGACAGAGCAGTCGACCACGCGCCACATGACGCACTAACTTCGTCATTTAGGGATGGCGTTTCGTAGCATCGATTCCAACAGCCCTGGTGTTAGGCGCTTGAGCAACAGTGCTAGCTGTTCCTTGCCGAACGCTCCGACGTACACTTCGCTTTTGTGGCCGTGCACGGCATCGAGAATCTGCTGTGCAGTGCGATCTGCCGGGTAGCCGCTGGCAATGTTCTCGCCGATGGCATTGACCGGTGAGCCGTCGCCGGTGAGCGAGTTCTTCGAGATCTCCGTGCGTATGTAGCCCGGGCATACGAGCGTGACAAACAGGCCCTCGCCGGACACTTCCGCGCGTAAGCAGTCGAAGAACCCGTGCAGCGCGTGCTTGCTCGCTGCGTAAGCAGATCGCTTTGGAGTGCCGATCTTTCCCATGACAGAGGACACAACGACGAAGTGACCGGCCTTGGCGCTGAGCATCGATGGCAACACCGCTTTGGTCAGCGCCACCGTGCCGAAGTAGTTGACCTCCATGATGCGCCGATCGACATCGAGCTGCGTGTCTTGGACGTACGCGCGTTGGCTGATGCCACCGTTGTGCACGAGCACGTCGATGCGTGAAAAGCGCTCGTGGACCGTCGCTGCGGCAGACGCAAAGGTGTCCGCCTGCGCGAGGTCGAGCGGCAGCACGAGGGTCTCGCCTTTGCATTTCGCAGCGACCTCGTCCAGCTCCGCTCGCCTGCGGGCAGACAGCACGAGCTTCGCCCCCTCTCGTGCGAACGCTTCAGCAAGCGCTGCGCCGATGCCAGACGATGCGCCCGTAATCCAAACAACCTTATTCTCAAAGCGACGCCGCATGATCTCGGGCGTAGCACATGTTGACCTATGAGTGCGGAGCCCTGAGCGCAAATCGCAACGCTGCAGGCCCACCGGATACCGAGGGCCCTGAGTGTGCTACGTGTCTTTGTGGAGGCAGCATGATCGCGTTCCTGGGAATGGGTTTGCTAGGGTCGAACTTCGTCAAGGCGCTGCGTAAGCGGGGCGAGGATGTACGCGTTTGGAATCGCTCGCCGGATAGAGCGAAAGCGCTGGAGGCAGTGGGCGCGACGGCGTTCACTGATGCGGCTGAGGCCGTGCGCGGAGCAAGTCGCGTGCACATCGTCGTGTCGGACGACAGCGCGGTCGATTCGGTGCTCGAGAGCGCGCGTCCGGGCCTCGCGAAAGATGCGGTGATCGTCGATCACACGACCACATCGCCCGGCGGCGCGCTGGAGCGTGTGCAGCGCTGGAAAGAGCGCGGCATCGCGTATCAGCACGCGCCTGTGTTCATGGGCCCGGTGAATGCGTACGAGAGCACAGGTGTCATGCTGGTCTCGGGTGAACGCGCGCGCTACGAGGCGCTCGAGCCTGCGTTGTCGCAGATGACCGGCAAGCTGGTTTATCTCGGCGAAGAGGCGGATCGCGCGGCGAAGTTCAAGCTGCTCGGCAATTCGTTCTTGATGTTTCTGACCGCAGGCTTCGCGGACTTCTTTGCGCTCGCGAAGAGCATGGGCATATCGAGCAAAGATGCTGGCGCGCTGTTTCAGAGCTTCAATCCCGGCCTCACACTGACGTCACGCCTCGACCGCGTGTTGCGCGGAAATTTCAGCGATCCATCGTGGGAGCTCGGCATGGCACGCAAGGACGCGCGGCTCATGATCGAGGCAGCCGACCAGTCAGGCACGACGCTTGCCGTGTTGCCGATGATCGCGCAGCTGATGGACTCGTATATCGCGCGTGGTCACCAGCACGACGACTGGACGATCATCACGAAGGACAACCTGTAAGATCGTCATGGTGTTGTTGAGCTCGCTCGAAGTGTTGGTGCTTGACTGTCAGGCTTCGGGAGCGACGCCAGCGTACGGCGATCTGTTGGCGTTGGGCTGGGCGTTTTCTTCGGCGGAAGCTCCGTCCCCGCTGCACGATCATTGGATCCGGCCGCGCACCGAGCGCGGCATCTCACGGCCGGTGCGCGAGCTGACGGGTTGGAGCGATGCATGTTTGGAGGTCGCGCGCGAAGACGCAGAGATCTGGCAGCTGCTGCGCGCGGACCTGCAGGCCCGGCAGGTCGCGTCGATGCCCACAGTCATTCACTTCGCGCGCTTCGAGCTGGGGTTTCTGCGCGAGCTGCAGGCGCGGCTGGAGCCGGAGGAGCCTTTTCCGTTCGACGTTTGTTGTCTGCACGCGATCGGCGCGCGGCTCTACCCTGACCTGCCCCGCCGCAACATCCGCGCGCTGGCAGGTTTTCTGGGTCACACGACCGACCTGACGCGTCACGTCGCGGGGCACGTGGAGGCGAGCGCGTTCATCTGGCGCGCGCTGGTTCCGCAGCTCGCCGAGCTAGGTGTCACGACGTGGAGCGAGCTGCAGCGCTGGATCGCAGACGCGCCAAAGGCCGTGCGTCGCACCAAACGCGTCTATCCGCTGAGCGTGCAACGCCGCCGTGAGCTGCCAGACCGACCGGGGGTCTACCGCTTCGTGCGCAAGAACGACAGCGTGCTGTACGTGGGCAAAGCCGCGAGCTTGAAGAAGCGCATTGCGGGCCATTTCTCCAGCCGCGGACCGAGCACGGAGCGTGGTCTCGAGCTGCTCTCGCAAGTGCACGACGTGCGCTACACTGAGACGCCCAGCATTCTGGAAGCTGCGCTGTTAGAGACCGATGAGATCAAACGCATCGATCCGCCGTACAACGTGCAACTGCGGACGGCGCTGCGGCAAGCGTGGTTTGCTACGCGCGACTTTCGCAAGGCCAGCGCGTTGGCAGATGCCGAGCACAGCATCGGGCCGCTGCCCTCGGAAGCCTCGCTGATCAGCTTGGGCGCGTGGCGCGTGTTGTTGGACGAGCAACCCAACCCCGCGTTGTGCGCGATGGTGTTGGCCGTTCCGACCGCGGCCCTGCCGCCACCCGACCTCTTTAGTGAAGGCTTCCATTCGTATGTGCAGGAACACTTCGCCCACGTGCCTGGCACGGCGGCGCAGCGCGTCACGCGCGTCTCACGCGCCATCTGGCTCGAGCGTGGTCGCAACGAGCGCGATAGCGCCCCTGAGGACGCGCCTCCGGACCACTGGGACCTCGCGCGTGTGCGGCGTCGCCTGGAGCGCTCGCTCGTCAACGGCGGCCTCGTGTTGCGTCGAGCGCGCCTGTTGCGGCTCTTGGCTGACTGCACACTTGGCTACCGCGAGCGCGGCATGACGCAAGCGCGGGCGCTGGTGATCGCGCGCACCGAGATCGTTGAACGCATCGACCTCGCGCTGGAGGACCTGCCGAACTTGCCCGCGCGAAGATCGCTCTCATCGAGCGAACGCCGACGCTGCTTCGACGCAGCGAGCTACGATCGCCTGCGCGTGCTCGTGACGGAGATCAGGAGAGTCGAGCAAGAAGGCGGTCAGCTCGCTTTGCGCATCGGCCACCATTACTGGGCGCACGCGGCTGTGTTGTCACTGCTGCAATCCGTGTAGCTGCGCGCCAACGTTGCGCTGGCGCGCAGCGCGGAACCCCTACAGAACCAGCGCCACGTGAGCACCGGCCGTCACGTAGGACAGGCCGGATTCATCGTCACCGAAGACGCGATTCCAGGCTGTGTGTAGACCGATATCGACCAACGGCAAGATGGTCAGATCCAGTGTAAAACCTGCGTCGAAAGCGATGCCGGTGTGCTCGTAGATGCGATCGCCGGCGATGTTAGCCAGACCAGCGTGCGCGAAGATGCCGGGCTCGATGATCTTGAAGAAGCGAATGCGACCGCCGACCTTTGCTGCACTGATCACTGCGTCGTCGGCCGTGTTCGCGTTCAACCGATGGTAGTTGAGCTGAACTTCGGGGATCATCGTGACGAGAAAGTAGTCGCGCTCCAGGCCAATCCGGATGCCTGCACCACCACCTGAGTCGATCTCGCTGTGCGAGAGCGCAGCTGAATAGTCCAGGTCCAATGCCAGCATCAGGCGACTGCGCTCGCGATGACGGTGGTCGTAATCGTCGTAGTCGTGCGCCTGCACGGTACTGCCCGTGAGTAGCAGGCCGAGACCCAATAGGCCCCCTGAGACAAGCGAGACAAAGCGAACGAATGTTGCACGTGAATCCACGGTGAACTCCTAGTTAATCCAAGTTGTTCTTCGCGCTGTCCGAATGCATGCCGCGGGCCAGCGGGCCCACCGCTGCTCCCGAAGCGCACATCCCTCGCGAACGGGACGTTACGCACCCCCTCGTTGATTCAGAGCTTTCTGCCTACAACGCAACCACGCCACTGCTGCCCTACGCTGTGGCGGATTTGCCACGCTGTGATGCGAAAACAATGCAGCGGACAGCGGCATCCGAACGTGGCCCACGGCGTGCAAGAGGCGGCCGCCATGCAGCGCAACTCCGTATCGCGGGTGCCAATGAGCGGTGTGATGTACCGCCGATTGGACGAACTGTGCGAATTCGCCTCTGACACTGCCCAGCCCCAGGAGCACGTTTTCTGGTTCGTCCAGCTGGTGCGTTGGCTGCGGGGCGATACGGAACATAAGCCCGGCTTGCGCCTGCGCTACCTGCGCACGCAGCTCGAACAGCACGCCCAGTGGCGCGACAACGTGAGCCAAGCGATCAACGCGTTGCTCACCACGTGGGATTTCGAGCAGCTGTTGGCGTACGGCGGCATCCCGCGCGATTTTCACCTCGCAGGTGCCGTCGTCGAATGGCTGCGCTTCCGCGTGCTGCCGAGCGCGTGCAGCACCAACGACCCGGTAGAAGTGTTGATGTTGGCATTCGACCGCAAGGACACGCGTTGGTTGCCGGCGCCCGAGCTCGGCAAGCTCGCGCTGATGCTGGTGGACCTCGATACGCGCGTGAGCCTTCGCCGCGCCATGGAACGCGCTTTGATCAGCTTGAGCAATCAGCTGGTAGCGCAAGCGCACTCGCCGAGCGTCAATAACCTCTCGCGCGTCGAGCGATCACCATTTGCCGGGTTGAACGCGGCCGTCGAGACGTTTGTGAGCCAGACACGCAGCGAACGTCAGCCGGAGCGCTTGCTCGGACGGCTCGACCAATGCGCCGAGCTGGTCGCGCGCAGGGAGCAGGAGCTGGCCGCGCGCGGCGCCGATCTCAACACCACGTTTCAGCTGGAGCGCATGCAGCGGCAGCTCGCGCGATTGCAGCTGCTCGTGCACTGCGCGGTGGACTCTCAGCCCGAACAACTTGGTCGCGCCACCACAGAGGTGGTCGATGCGGTGACGCGCAACAGCAGCGGACGGCTGCTGTTCGAGCGCAGCTCGGAGCTCTGGCTACGGAACCTCGTCGACACGACTGCCGCCGTAGGTCAGGGCTATCTCGGGGTCGAGCGATCGGCGTGGCATGCTGCGTTCATCGCAGGTGCAGGCGGCGGCGTACTGATGTCGCTTGCGACCATCTCGAAGTACATGCTCGGGCGCTTGGGCTTGCCGCCGATCTACGAGGGCATCGTTTATTCGTTCAACTATGCGATGGCGTTCTGCGCCGCGTATTTGCTGCACTTTACGATCGCTACGAAGTTGCCGGCGCACACTGCGGCAGCGCTCGCTAAGAGTGTGCAGGAGAACGCCGGGCATCTGGTGCGGCTGCGTAAGTTCTTGGGTGTGTGGCGTGCGCTCGTGCGGCTGCAGGTGGCAGGGTTGCTCGGCAATGTAATGGTGGTCGCACCGCTGTCGTTGCTGCTCGATCGCGCGGTGTGGCACACGCTCCATACACACATCCTCGATCACCACACGGCTGAGCACGTGCTGCACGCGAATTCGTTGCTTGGGCCTTCGGTGTTATTCGCTGCGCTTACAGGTGTATTCTTGTGGCTGAGCAGCTTTGCAGCCGCCGCGGTGGACAACTGGGCACGCGTCGTCGACTTGGGTGAGCGGCTCTCGACGAACTTGAAAGTGATGCAGAACGGCATCGAGAAGCGCGCGCGGCCGCGTGCAGCGTGGCTGGTCGAGCGCATCGGTGGGCTTGCCGGCAACGCAACGCTGGGGCTGTTGCTCGGTGGGGTGCCTGCTATGTTTGCAGTGCTGCAGCTGCCGGTCGAGATCCGGCACGTGACGGTCAGCGCGGGTTCGTTTGCACTCGCGATCTCACATGGCGGCTGGGACCAGCTGCTGCTCTGGAACGCGGCGCTGGGCGTGTTGGCGATCGGCATGGTGAACGTATCGGCGTCGTTTGCGCTGGCGCTGCAGGTGGCGCTGTCGACGAACGCGGGCCGGGCACGCAACTCGGCGCGCGCGCTCGTGAAGCTCGCGGTCAGGCGTTGGCTGAAAGGCGCGAAGATCCCGCGGCCGGCAGGGCTGCATCCAGAGCCGCTTGCGGTCAATGCGCGCGGCCGCTCGTGACTCGGCGCTGCGCACGGGTCGAGACCCAGAGCGCGAGCACGAACACAGGCAGGCCAATGAATGGCAACGCGCGCGACGCGGGCTGCGTGAGCTCAGCGGTGAGCATGAGACCACCGACGCCAGCGCCGATGAACTGGCCGAGGTAGATCGCCGAGGTGTTGAGCGCGACCGACACTGAGGCCAGATTCGGTGCGAGGTTCACCAGGCGCACCTGCTGCATGCTGTTCGCAGAGAAGTTCCCTGCGCCCCAGAGCACCGCGGCGCAAAAGGCGAGCACCGTGCTGACGAGGGATGGCCCGAGCGCGAACACACCGAGCCAGAGCACAAAGGCACATAACATCGAGGTGATCGCAGTATGGATCACGGCTTCGGTGCCCGAGCGATCTGCGAGTGTGCCCGCGATGATGTTGCCGAGAAAACCTGCCGCGCCCATCACGCCGAGCAGCACTGCGATCAGGTTGGGTCCTGCGCCGAGCGCGTCGCGGTAGGCGACGACCAGATACGAAAAGAGCACGAACTGTGCGCTCGCGTGGATCATCGTCACTGCGACTACGCGCGTCAAAGCGGGATGTGCGGTCAACGCGCGCCAGGCGTCGCTCGTGATCGCCGCTACGCGTAGATCGCGCGGCAGCTGCACGTAACCGATGATCGTTCCGAGCACAGCCAGCGCGGCGATCCACCACAGGGCCGTGCGAAAGCCGAAGTGCGTACCGATCCAAGCGCCCGCGGGCATGCCCACGACGGCGGAGAACGACCAGCCCAAGAACACGAACGCCATCGTGCGCGCGCGACGCTCCGGCGGCACGAGCAACGCAGCGGTGCCTGCGGCTTGCGGCGTGTAGAGCGTTCCCGCGAACGAGGTGAGCACGCGCACCACGAGCAGCGCCGCGAAGCTCTGCATGAGCGCCGCAACGGCGTGACCCACGGCGAAGAGGCCGAGCGAGATCGTGAGTAGGTTGCGGCGATCCATGCGGCTCGTGAGCGCGCCGAGCAGCGGGCCCGAGACGCAGATGCCGAGGGAGTACAAGCCAGCGATCTGGCCCGCCGCTGCGATGCTGACGTCGAGCTCGGTCGCGACCGAGTCCAACATGCCGATGAACACCAACGCGCCGCTGCCGATGACGAAGTTGCCGAATGCAAGGGTCAGAAGTGAAAGGCGCACGTGGGGTCTAGGCTAGCAGACTCATCCCCACCCTGCGGACATCGCTGTTTTGCACGAAGACTTTGAAGGGATGCGCCGCTCCGGGCAGCAAGCATGCATGAGTGCGTTCGGTACATCTGCGTCGTGCGTTTGCGGTGGGGCTTGGCGGCGTTGGGTGCTCGGCGCGCTCTGCCTCGGGCTAGCGATTCAGGCATCCGGGTGTCGCTTTGGGCGTGCACCCGGTGACGGGCTCGGGGATTTCCCTGTGATTGTGAGCGATCCGGATGCTGGAGCAGCCGGCGAGGTGCTTCCGCCCGAGAGCGAGGAAGCCGAGAAGCCCAGCGCCGGAGCGGCGGGCGCTCGCGCTCCCAGCATGGCTCCGGTGAGCTCAGCCACCGGCGGCACCCCGGCTAAGCCGAGCAGTGCGGGCGCGGCTTCCACGGTCAGTCCCGGCGCAGGGAGGCCTGTCACTGCCGCTGACAGCTGCAGCAAGCGCGACAAGATCGAAGTCTGCGATCCGATCTCGAACACCGGCTGCGCGGCGGAGCTCGGCATGCAATGCGACATCGATCTCCTGGCGACAACGCCAACCGGCGCATGCGTATTCAGCTCCCCTCCCCCCGACCCCAACAGCTGCTTAGCGATCTTTCCAACAGAAAGCTGCCCCCCGCAAACAACCTGCATAGAAGGCACATGCCTAAAGATCTGCCTATGCGACGAGGACTGCAACGCAGCTGAGAGCTGCAAGACACCACTATCAACCACAAGCTTCAAAGCCTGCGCACCCCGCTGAGCGGACGCACGTCATACATGGCGGCTTGAGGCTGCTGCGGGTTGCGCATCACGCGGCGTCGACGCGCGCATACAAGCAGCCGCCGTTGGCATCGCGTGCTTGCGCCACTCGAGCTTCAGAGGCGATGCTTGCGCCCGCTTATGAAGACAAGAGTGTCGATGGGTACGTGTTTCGCGGCGGTCGCGATGTGCGCCGGGCTGGCAACAGCATGCGAGCGCGGGGATTCAGAGATCAGCAAGCCGGAAGCCGAAGTCGCTCCTGAGGCTAAGCCGGAACCGAGAGAGCTTCGTTGGCTAGTCAAAGGCTTGGTCGAAGCGCTCCATGATCCCTCGGCAGAGGTGAAGCTCAGCATCTTACAGGCCTTGAGCGGTCGCGAGTTCCTCGGTGCAAGGCTGTTACCAAGCGATCTTCCGCGCTCAGACGTCGATGCGTTGGCTCCGGCAGTCGAGAGTGCGTTCGATCCGCCCAACGATGTGTCAATTGACTTTCTCGCACGCATCCCTGCCGGCGCCAGATCCACGAAGAAAGTTCTGTCGTTCGCCGCAAGCAGTGGAGGATTCGATCATTCAACAAGCGACGCTTTGCAAAACGCCGTGGAAGCATTCGTGCATCGACATCGCAGCACGGCGGCGGAGCAGTTGCCCTTCCTTGTGACTATCGCAACCAGCTATGGCAGCGTGAATGAGGTACTCAGCTGGCATGACGCTCTCGTCGCTCTCGTCGCACACAAGGCGCCACTGTCCCCTAATGAAGCGTCGAAGCTTTTCAGTCTCTGCAAAGACGAGGATCTCGATGGTCCCGAATGCGCGCTGACGCTGCGCGCGTTGCAGCCATCAAATGCGAGCGGGATCGAAACGGACAGCCTACTAGCACTCATCGATCATCCCGATCGAGCAGCACGGTTGGAGACGGTTGTGCTACTGGCGCAACGCGGAAAGCTCACGCTCCCGGCCAACAACTCTATCCCCAAAGAGCTCGTTGCCTACGCAGAAGAGCTGCGACGCGTAAACGCTGCCGGGACAAGCCTGCCCACTCTTCTTGATCTCAATCTCGGTGACGAGGCAGTCGCCCGTGCGCTCGCTAGGTTTGTGCCGGAAACCGCGACTGCAGAGGAGCACTTAGCAGTGCTCCGCTTGGCCGAGTGCGACTCGCCGCTGGGGTTGATCGCACAGCGCATCGTCACACTGTGCGCGCCATGTTCCTCAGCTCACGGATACTACCAAGATCACGCGGGGGATTGGAGCTACCCCACGCTCCGATCGCCTCGACCCATATATCCGTGGCTGTCAGCATCGGATGCGATCGCCAAGATAGCGGAGGAGAAAGATGGCAGTGAAGCCTGCGAAGCGTGGGAGCAGCTAGCACGCGACAAAGAAATGGCTAGCGCTCATGTGCCAGAGCTTCGTCAGGCCCTTCAGCAGGTTGGACCCGAAGCCGCACGAGGAGCGATGTTGTTTCTTGCGAGCCAAAGAGACACAGTCAGTTTCGTCGAGGAAGAGGTTCTCGCTCTGTTAGATCGCCCGCTGGTCGCGAACGCCGCCGCGTTTTATATCGATCAGATCTGGCCCAAACGAACAACATGGATCGACGAATGGGCCACCCTTGCTGGCCGAACACCAGGGGTTCCGGCTCCACAGGTCATACTACGCAAGCTGCGGACGCAGCCCTCAACGGGCGGCAAGCTTGTTCATATCATGCAGAGCATCGAAGGAACCCTTAGCGACGACGTGTCCTCCACGCTCGGTTTGGCAGATGACTACACGTTGTGGCGGGCCATCCGAGACGGCACACTTGTTCGCGTCGCAGCTGACTATCCCGACCTCGCCAATAGCTTTGCTACCACGATCTTGGCTGCTGCGCGCAGCCGCTCAGATTCGGAAGCCACAAAGTTCGCTCCGTTCGTGCTCGCACAACTCGACTTGACGGACCCTGACCTCTCCCAAGAGATGCTCACTCTGCAGCGCGCGAACCTGACGACGGATCCGCAGGTGCGCTGTTGGACGGCCGTCTTCGAGAGCGCGAAGAACGCGAGCGGCGCGCCTCCGAAGAATGTACAGGATTGCATCAAAGGCACTAGGGTTGAACTGCAAGCTGCCACAATCGCGCTGGCGTCCATCCCACACTTCCTTGAAGGCTACTTGGCCACGGTACGTCTGTTGATCGAGCACTCGAGCAATACACGCGACGACCAGACGCGGATTGTGCTGCAACGAATGTTTGACCAGGACCCGACGCTCGTTGCGAAGTTATGGAGCGAGCTCAATAGCGCTGATAATCAGCATCAACTGCAGGCTTTGCTCAGGCACCCAGACCAGCTCGGAGATATTGGGCTTGCCCCGATTTTTTGGACAGGTTTACTAAGCTACCTGCGCTGCAGCACATAGTTGCAGCTTCTCGTTGGGCGTGACGTAGTCGAGAGTCGAGTGCAACCGATGGCGGTTGTAGAAAC